>ERZ826220.17-NODE-17-length-215310-cov-33.385292_pt1 | contig 215310 bp, 164 predicted proteins | sample MGYA00519927_ERZ826220 | MGnify/ENA primary metagenome ERZ826220 (study PRJEB31778, sample SAMEA3449225) | human gut metagenome | biome: human gut; feature: human-associated habitat; material: faeces | place: United Kingdom | collected 2010/2012 ... | reverse complement strand
TGCTGAAAGTACTTGGCTGGACACGGCCCGGGAGGATAAGTCGCTGCCGGATTCCTATTAGCCCTTGATTCGCGAGAGTCAAGGGCATTTTTTTGTCGTTGGGGGAAAAAGAGAATCCCCCGCGCGAACGATTGGGCGCAGGGGATGCGGCTGCCTTTTCCTATGATATCGGTCTTTTCCGTGGGTTCCAGAGGGCAATGGAAACAGACGAAGTCTGCGGTCGCCCTCTGGACGCCTTCGCCATTACCTGCTGCAATGTGGGAAAAGCGGCGTTTGGGGAACGGAATTTGCGGCGCAAGGTGGATAAACACGCGGGCATAGTGTGCAGTTGTCACCAACTGAATCGCGCGAAAGGGTCAAGGGAGGGGACTTCGTCCCGTTTCATTCTCCCTTGCAGGGTGCAGGGACAGCGTCCCTGCTGGGGGCAAGGGGCAAAGCCCCTTGGGTCTTCCAACGCCCTTGTCACCCGAACGGCGGCGGGGGGAATAGCGGCAAATCCGGACAAGTCGGCGCAGGGGTGCCGCACGCTTCCCATCGTGTCATGTAGGCTTCGACGAGCAGCTCAATCGTGCAATCAAACACAGGGGGACGGCAGTCATCCGCACACACAGGCGCGCCGCCGTCAATCAGCCGAACACACGGAAGCACCATCATCTGGTTGCGCCAGCATTCCGCCTGCACACAGCGAATCGGCAGCGCAACATCCGTTGTCAGCACACTTTCGCCGCGCAAAACCTGCCCGCACTCCGCCTGCACTTGGCAAACAACCGGAATATTCACCCGCAGAAGGCACGGCGCGGGTCGAGATGGTCGGCATCCGCGGCAGCCGCACGGGCGCGGTTCTTGGTACGGCGCAATCTCCCAATCCGCGTCACCGCACGCCGTAACGCCGACGAGCTGCAGTCGCCCGTTTGCATCCTCCGGCAAACCGCCGACGTACAGCGCCACACACGCGCGGCGCTGCCACTCCCGCCCGCTGGCGAGGATTCGCGGCAATAAAACGCCCTTCTGCGTCGGCGGATAAGACGGGCAAGCGGGGTTCGGCGGGCAAGGCGGTCTGGACGGGCAAGGCGCTTGCGGCGGCATGGGACGGCAGCAATTCGGACGCTGATTCATGGCGATTCCTCCCATCGTGTGAGCTGTTCACTCCCAGCATATGCGCGGCGGAAAAATCGGGCACAAAAAAACCCGGCACGAAGCCGGGAATTTTGCGATTAGTTCAAGGATTCGGTCTCGTTCTCGATGGTCACATCTTCCACCGAGCGAATCGCCCAGCGCGCAACAACCATCGTCTGGTCGCCCTTGCCGACGCTCAGGGTGATGGTGTCGTCCTTGATGCTCTCGATGGTGGCGTAGATGCCGCCGATGGTGCACACGCGGTCGCCCTTCTTCAGGGACGCGAGCATGTCCTGCTCCTTCTTGCGGCGCTTCTTCTCCGGGCGAATCATCATGAAGTACATCAGGACGAAAACCAGCAGCAGCGGCAGAAGGCTGAAGAGAATACCGACAATGCCGCCAGCGGCCGAATCCGTGGTGACGGCGGCAGGGTCGGCAGCACCGGTGGTGGTGGTGGTTTCCGCAACGGCGGTGGCGATGCCCAAAAGCTTGGTCAGAAATTCCATGCGAATTAGCTCCTTTCAGTAATCCGGAATACTCTATCTATTGTAGCATATTTTTTCGCGCTTCACAAGAGGGGAAAGCGGGCTTTTGCGCCATTCACAGAAATTTTGCATGACGGCATCAAGCATTTTTCCGCGAAGCTGCGCTTTCAGGCGCAAATTTGCATCTTTGGGGCACGGAATTGTAAAACTTGCGCATATTTGCTTGCAACAGGTGTTTTTTTTGATATAATGGTAATGGAATGCTGAAAAGCGCACAAACGAATGTCAAGGAGGCTGACGAATGAAGAAGCTGCTTGCGATTCTGCTGACGCTGGCGATGCTGGTGCCGATGTGTGGTTTTGCGGAGGAAAGTGCGCCCCAAGCGACGCTGACGACCATCACCTTCCGCGATTTCAACGGGCGGGCGCTCATGGCGGAAATGGAGGAAGCGGCGGAAACCGCGTATCGGGATTTGCTGGATGCCCTACGCGTGGAGGTCTATCGGCAGGGGTTCACCTCGTGTGAGCTGTTTCTGAATGACCAGTCCATTGTGGATTACGGCGTGCAGACTCGCGGCGCGGATGTCTACATCAGCGGTGATGTGCTGGGCGGCACGGTGTACCTGAATCTCGACGAGGACATGCGGCATATCGCGGAAATCCTGCATCAGTGGAATGCGTCCCAGAGCATATATGCGGATGCCGGGACGGAGCTGTCTGCCAAGGAGGTCAGCGAATCCATTGCGCAAGAGTATGAGAACGTGGGCGCACTGCTGGCGAAAATCACGAAAAATCCGCTGATAACGGGCGAAATGCAGCCGGAGGACGTTGCCAATGGCTTGTTCGAGGCGGACTGGCAGCAGGCTGCTACGCGCTTGAACAAGATTTTGAAGGTTACGCGGGTGGAAAGTGTCTCGAATCCACCCGAAGGATGCGAATCGGCGAAGAACATTCTGTACTTCCCCCTCAGCAATGAGCAGCTGATGGAGGTGCTGTGCATTCTGCTGGACACGGTGGAGGAAACGCCCGCCGTCAAGGCGTATGTGGATTTGCTCAATACGTATCGGCAACTGGTGGCGTTCGCGCAGGATCAGCCCGTCGAGGATACGGACTTGCAGACGTGGCTGCGTCAGCAGACGCTGCTGGTGGAAGATGCGCAGGTGGCGCAGTATGTGGATTCGTCGATGCGCCTGCTGCGGGTGGTGATCAGCTACAAGGTTGCGCCGACCCATACGCCGACGCTGGCGCAGGATACGCTGCTGAACGCAGCAATCACGGTGACTTTCCATCCGACGGGCGATGACGTGCGGCTGGATTGGCGGCAGGAAACGGCGGGCAAGGGCACGAATGGTCAGCTGAAGATGGAAGACAACGGCGGAATAGCGGTTCTGATTACGTCGGATGACGGCGAACAGAGGCTGTACCGCTGCACCATTTCGTCGCTGACGAACGAAGAGAATCTCCTGCTGGAAATGCACCGCACGGTGGACGGGGAAGAAAAGGGCATTAGCTGGAGCGCCAGCATGGACACCCAGCAGGTGGATGGCGAAGTGTATCAGAATGTGGATGTTCAGCTGCTCTGGCAGGGCGAGCACTTCCTGACGATTGCCGCCGAAACGCGCCCGTGCGAAACGCGACCCCTGCTGTCCGACGGCGACGTGCTGGACTTGGGCGAAATCAGCAGTGCGCGCTTCAAGGCGTACATGACGGGCGTGATGTTCACCGCCGGGCAGATTCTGCCGCGGTTCATGATGAATTTGCCGGACAGCACGCGCCAGTTCACCACCAGCGTGTCGCAGCTGATTCGCGATAACGCAGAGTAAGTCAACCGAAAGCATCACTGCTCCGCAGTGTTCGCTATAAAGAAAAAGGGAAACCAAATAACAAGGAGGAAAACCCCATGAAGAAATTGCTTGCGGTACTGCTCAGCATCATGATGCTGGCGATGCCCCTGACCTCGATGGCGGAAAACAGCGTGTGGGACAATGCCGCGCGTCAGGAAACCACCATTACCATCCACAACCTGAACGCTGACCTCGTGGCGGCGCTGGGCGGGGATGACACCACGATGGCCGCCATCAACGACCTGCTGGCGGCGCTGTCCCTGACCGGCTATCAGCAGGGCGACGAAGCTGGCTTTGACCTCAACCTGAGCGGCAAGAGCGTGCTGGGTATGGCATCGCTGACGACTGCTGCGGAAGAAAACCAGCTGATGTATGTGTCCAGCGCGCTGCTGGGCGGCGTGATTGCTGTGAACAGCAAGGACGTGGAAGCCATCAAGGAAAAAGCCCTCCGCGCGACGATGAAGATGTCCGGTCAGAGCGACGAGGAGATCGACAAGGCGATTGAAGAATCGAAGGAACAGCTGAGCGGCAATGCGGAATACACTGCCCTGATGGAAGCAGCGGCGAACCTGAGCAGCATGACGGAAGAGCAGCTCATGGAAGAACTGACGCAGGCGGACACCACGGCGTTCATGACCATGATGAACGAAATACTGTCCGGTGAAGAAATGGCAGAAGTGACCGAGCAGCCCGGCGACTGCGACGCGGCGAAGAGCTACGTCAAAGTCACCGTTCCGCCGGAAAAGATCGTTGAGATGACGAAAGCCCTGCTGGAAATGATCCACAGCGTTCCGAGCGTCGGCGCTTACATGGATGCGCTTTTTTCCGCTGCTGACACGAGCTGGGACGACCTGCAGAAAGAACTTGATGAAGCAGATCTCTATGCGGATGACATCGTTTACGAATACTGGATGACTGAAGCAGGCGAACTGGTTCGCATGACGGCTTCGGTGAAGATCAACAACGGCGGCGAAGAACCCTTGCCGATCTCCTTCACGATGACCCGCAACACGGCGGACGGCGTGGCGACGTGGCTTGTGACCATCAAGAGCGCGGAAGATACCGCGGCGACGCTGACCTTCGCAGGCGACTTGGAGAACTTCACGGCGAACCTGACCGCCTATGCTGGCGAAGACTCCGTTGAAATCAACGTCAGCGGCAAGGGCGTCGGCACGGACAGCAGCGTTGTTGATGTGGAAATCAAGGAAACGGTGGACGGTGTCGAGCAGGGCTTCGGCGTTGTGGTGACGACCGCTACGACGATGGACGGCGAACAGGGCGTCCGCAAGGTGGATGTGCTGGTGCGCTTCATGGGTCTGGACGTTGTGACCATCACGGCGGAAACCCGCACCTGCGACGCGAAGGACGCGCTGGACGTGAGCAAGGCGCAGGATTTGGGCGCGATGACGGACAGTGAGTTCCAGACGTGGTTCGTCAAGGTGATGAACAACCTGCAGAACCTGCCCATGACCCTGCTGATGAGTCTGCCGGAGAGCATGCTGACCCTGCTGATGGGCGGCAGCAACTGATACGATTTCCTGCATTCGCCTGTGCCATCTGCTTGCGCCTTTCCCATGCTGGCGTTTGCGTTAGCCAGAACGAATCATTTGCGGTGCATCTCGGCGCATTCTCATTTGGAAATAGTATCCGCATGGGAGGCTGACTGAAAAAGTCAGCCTTCTTTTCTATTGCCGGAACATGCTGATTTTCGACCAGAAAAGCAATCCAATTGTAAAAATATGCGCGGAATGGTTGACAAGTCGGGCGGATTGCTTTACCATAGTACATGGATTATTCTGTGACTTTACTCCGCACGGCTTGCGGATGATTCAGATGGAGGAACAGGCAAGATGAGGATGCTTGGCAAGCGATTTCTGTCACTCCTGCTCGCGCTGGGAATGCTGCTGATGCTGCTCCCCGCGGCTGCGGCATCGGAGCTGACGATGCTGCAAGTGGATTTTCTGGGCATGTATGCCACAAGCGCGGGAACGTATGAATCCCGGAAATTCACGGGCGATTTTACCGTCATGCAGAACGGGGAGGCGGTCGGCACGATTCGCCTGACCGACTTCGGCAGCGACCCGATTTCCGTTCCCGGCACGGGCAATGTGCAGCTTGTCCCGGTGGCGGAAACGATGCCGGAGGACGCCATTATGGCGGCGAGCTACACCGTGTCAATTGTCGATGGACGGCTGAACAAAGCGGTCATTGCTGTGCTGACGGACACGGGTCTGTTCACCGTGCACACGGAGAGCAGCTCCTCTTTTGACCTGATTAACGAGCGCGGCGAGACGATTCTCTCCTTCGACACCGACAGCCGGGGCGACTATGCCCTGCCGGCGGCGATTCACACGGGGCTGTACACCCTGCGCATGACGAAGGCTTCGCTGGCCATTGAAAGCTGGCGCGACAAGATTATCAACATTGAGCGCTACACGGGTGCGGATTCCGTGACGAAGGTGAACGCTTCCTATTACTATGTGCCGCCGACGATGGCGCCGACCGCCACGCCTGAACCCACGCCTACGCCGACGCCCACCCCGACACCTACACCGACGGCAACGCCTACGCCAACGGCAACGGCAACACCTACGCCGACCCCGACGGCTACCCCGACCTTAGCGCCGACGGAAGCGCCGACCGAAAATCCGACCGAGAATCCGACGGAGGAACCCACGGAAGAGCCGACGCCAACCCCGACGGCGACCCCGACCCCGAGCCCGACACCCACGCCGAGCCCGACGCCTACGCCTACGCCGACCCCCACCCCTGAACCCGTGGACGGCACGCTGACGATGCTCATGCGCGGCGTGAACGCGGCAGTGGCGTACCAGATTGTCAGCGAGGACGGCAAAACGACCCGCACGGGCTACCTGACTGATGGCGAGACGGTGGAGGAAGCCGACCTCTTCCACGGGACATACGCCGTCACGGTGACGCTGCCGGAAGGCACGCTGCTGACGGGCGTGAACGGCTGGCCGAACCTGCAGAAGGGTCAAGCACAGTGGCTGGTGAACATTCAGGCGATGCAGACCAGCCGGTATGAACTGGATCTGACGCTCAGCGGCGGCATGACCGGCAGCATCGACGACCTGTCTGCCCCGGCGGAAGTGACGATTTCCGGCCAGCGGATGAGCGAACAGATGACGGTCAGCGGCGCGTTTGCGCTGAACGACCTGTATCCTGATACTTATCAGATTACGGCAGCCCTGCCGCGCGGCCTGTATGACACCGAGGGCTGGACGCTCAGCACGACCGATACGGGCGTGACGGCGAGCATTCTGGTGGAAATCGGCGCGGGCGAAACCGTTGTGCTGCCGGCGCTGGCGAACCATGCCACCGGCGACGCTTCCGGCGTGGTGCTGGGGCTGGACGGTCAGCCGATGAGCGGCGTGCAGGTGCAGCTGGTCAATCAGGCGGGCGAAGACGCGGCGGAAGCGGTGACGGATGAAAACGGCGCTTGGCAGGCGGAGTTCCTCGAATACGGGACGTACGTCGTCCGCTATGACGCGGGCGTGACCCTTGCCAACGGCGCGCTCGTCATTAGCGACGAACCCGCGACTGTGACCGCGAAGGCGGCGAATCCGGCGGCGCTGACCATCCACGCTTTCCGCGACAACGATAACAACGGTTCACGCGGGAAGTACGAGGAAGGCGTGTCCGGCGCGACGATGAGCCTCATCACCGAAGTCAACGGCGTGGAGGTTGTTGTGGCATCCGGCGAAACGGACAAGAACGGCGAAGTGTCGCTGGCTGTGCCGGCGGGGACGTACGTCCTGCGCAGCGAGCTGCCCGCGGGCTTCGGCCATGGCGCGCACGGCAAAAATGTCAGCGCGAACATGTCCATCATGGATGAAACGACCGAACAAGTGCAAAGCAGCGTGCCGCTGACCCTCGAAGCCGGTTCTGTGACCGACGTGGGCGTCGGCGTGATGACGATGGCGGCGCTGCAGGGCCTTGTGTGGCTGGATGAAAACGACGACGGCGTATATCAGGACGGTGAACCCGGTCAGGCGGGCATCAAAATCCGCGCCGTCGGCGTGAAAAACGGTCTGGTGTACGAAACCGAGAGCGGCGAGGACGGCAAATTCTACATCGGTCAAATGCGCTACGGCACATACAATGTCGAATACAGCCTGCCGGACGGCTTGGTCTTTGCGCGATATAGCCAGACGGGCGGTAATCGCCGCTCCATCATCACCAGCGAATTTAAGCGCTCTGAAACGGATCAGGTGATTCTTGAACGCGGTGACTTGGAGGAAGTCCTCCTTGGCGTGATGAAGGGCTCTGACATCAACGGCATCTGCTTCCTGGATGAAAACAACAACGGCGTGTACGACGAGGGCGAAAAGACGCTGGAAGGCGTGAAGGTCGTCCTGTACCGTCAGGCCATCGGCAAGGAGCTGCTGAACACCGTCTCCGACGAGAACGGGCGCTTCACCTTCGCCAACATCCGCGGCAGCACGTTCCGCGTCAAAGCGACGATTCCGCAGGGCTATGTGTACACCATTGCGGGCGATGGCGAGTACGGCAACCTGTTCGCGCCCGGCACTGACCGCCGCGAGTACACGATTTCCGACGTGGTGCTGGAGAATGACAGCGAGATGACGATGGCCATCGGTGCGATTACTTACGGCAGCATCTCCGGCACGGTGTATCTGGATGACGACTTCTCCGGCAGCCGGATGGACGCGGAAAAGATGGTCAACAACTTCACCGTCACCCTGACGGATGAAAACGGCAATACCCGCACGGCGAAAACGAACCGCAGCGGCGTGTATACCTTCGATGACCTTGCGCCGGGGCAGTACACCGTGAGCGCGACCGCGAACCGCGGCTTGGCGTTCACGCGCACGGGCGACGGCAATATCCTCCGCAACCTCTCCGGCGGCGCGGGCGAAAGCGAACCGGTGGCGCTGACAATGGGCGCGGATTTGACGGGTCTTGATATCGGCATGATTACCCCCGGCCATGTGTCCGGCGTGGTGTTTGCCGACAAGAACGACAATGGCCTGCGCGACGCGGATGAAGGCGGCTTGCTCGGCGCGGTGGTTCACCTGATGGACGAAACCGGCGACGTGGCGACCCGCACCATCGGCGCGGATGGCAGCTTCCTGTTTGACGCGGTGCTGCCCGGAACGTACCGCCTGCGCTACGAGCTGCCGGGCGACGGCGTGTTTGCTCCCCTGGCGGACGGCGGCAACACCATCGCGCCGGATTCCGACGGCACGACGGATTCCTTTACCATCAGCGTGGGCGAAGAAGTCACCGCGCCCCTGTGCGGCGCACTGGCTTTGGGCGACATTGAAGGCATGGTGTTTGCCGATCACAACGGCAACGGCGCGCAGGATGCAAACGAAGCGGCGCTTGCCGGCGTGACGCTGATTCTGACCCCCTCCCGCGAGGACTTGACGGAGCAGACCGTCCTCACCGATGCGACGGGCGCGTACAGCTTCACCGGGCTGCGGCCGGACGCCTACACGCTGACCCTGCGCTTCCCGGAGGGCATGGTGCTCTCCAAGCTGGACGGCAATGTGACCCTGCCGCTGATGCACGGGCTGAACGAGCAGCAGGTGAACATCGAAATCGGGCTGGGCGAGGAATGGCTGAATCAGGCGCTTGGCGGCGTGATTCCGTCGAAGATGTCCGGTCAGGTTTGGGTGGATGAGAATGACAACGGGCGCAAGGACGCGGGCGAAATCACCCCGGAAAACGAGACGCTGACCCTGCTGGATGAAACCGGCGCGGTGTTTGCGCAGGTGCAGACCGATGCGGATGGGCGGTTCGCCATCGACGGCATTGCCCCCGGCGTGTACAGCCTTGCCTACGACCTCAAGGAAGGTACGCAGGCGGCGCGTCTGGGCGACAGCACCTTCACCACCGAGGGCAGTCAGCTCGTCATGACCGAAATTGAAATTAGCGAAAACAACAACTATACTGCTCCGATGCTGGGCTTGAAGATTGACACAAGCATCGGCGGCATGGTCTGGTGCGACAACGCGGGCGAGATTGCGCCCCTGTCCGGCGCGGAGGTTATCTTGCTGGACGAAAAGGGCAGCGAACTGCAAAACGCGACGACGGGCGAGGACGGCATCTACCGCTTTGACGGCTTGATGCCGGGGAACTACCGTCTGCGTGTGACGCTCCCGAATGGCTATGTCGTCGTAGAAAAGGACGACACGCGCCTCAAGGACGGGCAGAACATCAGCGTGATGACAACCTACACCGCCCGCGAGGGAGAGAGCGACCTGATTGCCCTGCGCATGAGCCAGCATCAGCTGGAACAGAATATTGGCGCGGTGCAGCCGGGCACGCTGGGCGACTTCTGCTGGCTTGACCTGAACGGCAACGGACTGCAGGACGCGGGCGAACTCGGTCTGGGCGACATGCGCATCGAGCTGTGGCGAAACGACCAGCTCGTCGCGGAAACGACAACCGACGCGTACGGTTACTACACTTTCGAGAACCTGTATCCCGGCGTGTACACGCTCAAGCCCATCTACCCGACGGAAGTTGTGCCGACGCGTATGCGCACGGATATTCCGCTGATTGCGTCGATTCTGGGCGAAAACGGCGAATCGAACCCGGTGCAGGTGACCTCCGCCAGTACGACCTACACGGCGGATTTGGGCTTCGTGCTGGTTGATGACGACGTGCTGCCGGCGAACTACGGCATCGGCGAAAAGCAGGACTGGACGAAGAAGTAAGGGACAATGCGGAATGCGGAATTGCGCATCCGCGGATGGCGGGGTGCTGCGGGGGCGAAGGCTCTCGCGGTGCCCCGCTTTTTGTGAAGGGTGAGGGATGCAAAGTCCGCTTTTACGGAAAGAATCAACTGTTTGTTTTGGTGAGAATTGAAAAGTAAATAAAAGTTACTTCACTCGCATTTTCCGAATGAAAAAGGAGGCTGCTTCATTCTGAAATCCCAAATCCGCGCGAATCAACCGTTTTCCTGCGCGAAAGCGTATTGCAAAAGCGGCTTGCATTTGGTATCATAAATGTTACCAGATGTGGCTGTTCAATATGGAAAAAAATCAGCCGAATCATGCTGGAAATGAAAGGACGGAAACAAATATGAAGAAACTCCTTGCTCTCCTGATGGCGCTCATGATGTGCTGCACTGCCTTTGCGTTCGCGGAGGAAGAAGCGGAAGTGCCGGCAGTTGAAATGAATGTCAGCTTCGAGGCGCAGACGGTTGCGCTGGGTGAAACGGGTCTGACGATGCAGATTCCGGCGGACTGGGCGGTTCAGGAAGTCCCCGCAGGCACGGAAAACGCCGAGAGCATCCTGCTCTTCGCCGTCAACGCCGACCAGACGGTCAGCATTACGGCGCAGCTGTCCGCGATGAGCTTTGAAACGCTGCTGCAAGGCATTCAGGACGCGGGCGCGACGGAAGAAATGCTCGCTGAGCTGTATGTCAACGAAAACTATTGCCTGATGTACACCCCCGGCGACACCGTGCTGGCGCTGTACACCTTCCTTGATGACGAGACGGTTCTCGCCGTGACGTTCCAGGTCGCCAGCAAGGAAGTGGGCGACGCGCTGGAAAACATGCCGCTGGAGATCTTCGGCAGCTTGGCGGCAGCGGAGTAATTCACTTCGTTACCATGATGCAGGACGAATGAGCGTCCTGCATTTTTTGTGCGCAAAAATGAACAGGGACTTGCAGAAAAACTTGATAAATGCAACAACTTGGACGAAAATATTCAAAATACACGAGAAAAACATAAAAAAAACACAGTTTGTGCAACAAAACACTTGATTTTCTCCATACAGTGTTGCATAATAAAGCATCGACACGGTGAAGCCGGTTGGCTTGGCGTGTCGATGAACAAGAAACGCAGGCAGACGCGGCAGCGCCCCTGCCGGGAAGGTGGAGCGGATGAATTCCAAGATGCTGTTTTATATCCTCAAGCGCGTGCTGCTGGCGCTGCTGACCATCTGGATTGTTATCACGGTGACGTTCTTCGTGATGCACTCGATTCCGGGTGGACCGTTCGCAAGTGAAAAGGCAATTTCCGCGGAAGCGCAGGCGGCGCTGGAGGCCAAGTACGGGCTGGACAAGCCACTGGGCGAACAGTATGTGACATATCTGCGCGACGTGGTGACGAAGCTGGACTTCGGGCCGAGCCTGAAGCAGCGCGGCCGTCAGGTCATCGACATTATTCTGGATGGCATGAAGACCTCCGCGAAGCTCGGTCTGATTGCGGCGTTCAGCGCGGCGATTGCCGGCATCGTCCTCGGCGCGCTGGCGGCGCTGCGGCGCAACACCGTGCTGGATAAGATTATCATGGTGATTACAACCGCGTTCGTGTCCATGCCGTCGTTCATTATGGGGTCATTCCTGCTGATAGTGTTCTCAGTCAAGTTAGGCTGGGTACCCGCGAACGGCGCGACGGCCGAAGGGTTGATCCTCCCGATTATCACCCTTGCGCTCTACCCGATGAGCTACATCACGCGCCTGACGCGCTCCTCCATGCTCGACGTGCTGGGGCAGGATTATATCCGCACCGCGCGCGCCAAGGGCGTTTCGGGCAAGAAAATTATCTTCGGTCACGCGCTGAAGAACTCGCTGATTCCGGTTATCACCTATTTCGGTCCGATGCTGGCGTTCATCGTCACCGGTTCGATGGTCGTCGAGCAGATTTTCGCCGTGCCGGGTATCGGCCGCCAGTTCGTATCCAGCATCACCAACCGCGACTACACCATGATTATGGGGACGACCATTTTCCTCGCCTCTTTAATCGTGATTATGAATCTGATCAGCGACCTGCTCTACAAGGTGGCTGATCCGCGCATTGATTACGAATAAGGAGGCATCTGCACCATGATGATGAACAAGAAAAAGCCCTTTAGCCTGCATCTGGATGTGGATTCCTTCATGCCCGCGACGGCGGAGGAAAAGGAAGTCATCTCCCGGATGCGGCCGTCCTCGACCTTTTTCCGCGACGGCGTGAAGCGCCTGCTGAAAAACAAGGTCGCGACCATCAGCCTGATTCTGATTGTGCTGATTACGCTGTCCTCCATCATCATCCCGATGTTCTGGCCATATTCGTATGACCAGATGCTGGGGCAGACGAAGGGTCGCCCGATGGACAATAGCTACAACAACCTCGCGCCGTTCCAGTACGGCAAGACGGAACTGAAGAAAATCGACAAAGGGGAATCTGTTTTCCCGCACATCTTCGGCACGGACGCGCACGGACGCGACTACTTCATCCGCGTCGTCTACGGGACACGCATTTCCCTCGCTGTCGGCTTCTTCGCCAGCATCATCGTGCTGGTGATTGGCATGATGATTGGCGCAGTCGCGGGATATTTCGGCGGCAGGGTGGACTTGTTCATCATGCGAATCGTCGATATTATCTACTCATTGCCGGACATGCTGGTCATCATCCTGCTGTCGGTCGTGCTGGGGCAGGTGCTGCATGTGGAAGGCACCATCTTAGAGAAAATCGGCTCGAACATCATCAGCATGTTCATCGTCTTTGGTCTGCTCTATTGGGTGGGCATGGCGCGCCTGATTCGCGGTCAGATTCTGTCCCTCCGTGAGCAGGAGTATGTGCTGTCGGCACAGGCGACGGGCGCGAAGGCGCAGTGGATTATCCGCAAGCACCTTTTGCCGAACTGCATCAGCGTCGTGATTATTTCGACCGCGCTGCAAATTCCGAACGCGATTTTCACCGAAAGCTTCCTGTCCTTCCTGGGTCTGGGCGTTAATGCGCCGATGCCCTCGCTGGGCTCGCTGGCTTCTGACGCGCTCAACGGCATCTATTCCTACACCTATCGCCTGATTATCCCCGCCGTGGTCATCTGCCTCATCGTGTTGAGCCTGAACCTGTTCGGCGACGGCCTGCGCGACGCATTTGACCCGAAGCTGAATGCGTGATGAAAGGAGCTGGACAAAATGGCATTGCTGGAAGTCAATGACCTGCATACATCCTTCTTCACCGACGCGGGCGAAGTCAAGGCGGTGGATGGCGTTTCGTTCCGCCTTGACCACGGCAAGGTGCTGGGCATCGTGGGCGAAAGCGGTTCGGGCAAGAGCGTCACGGCGTATTCCGTCATGCAGATTCTTGCGCCGACGGGCAAAATCGTCAGCGGCAGCGTGAAATTCGACGGGCAGGAGCTGGTCGGCGCGGACGAGAAGCTGCTGCGCTCCGTGCGCGGCAACCGCATCTCGATTATCTTCCAAGACCCGATGACGTCTCTAAACCCGACTTACACCATCGGTCGGCAGCTGATGGAAGCGATTCTGCTGCACACCGACCGCAACCGCCATCAGGCGCGCGAACGCGCGGTGGAGATGCTGAAGCTGGTCAACGTCAACGAGCCGGAAAAGCGCATGAAGCAGTACCCGTTCGAGCTGTCGGGCGGTATGCGGCAGCGCGTGATGATTGCCATGGCGCTGGCGTGCGAGCCGGACATCCTGATTGCCGACGAGCCGACGACCGCGCTGGACGTGACGATTCAGGCGCAGATTCTTGATTTGATGCGCGACCTGCAGAAGAAGATGGGCATGGCGATTATCATGATTACGCACGACTTGGGCGTTGTCGCCCAGATGTGCGACGAGGTCATCGTCATGTACGCCGGTTCTATCTGCGAACAGGGGACGGCGGATGAAATCTTCTACAACCCGCGTCACGAGTACACAAAGGGTCTGATGCGCTCCATTCCGACGGCGGAGAACAACGGACAGCGCCTGGAGCCGATTACCGGTACGCCGATTGACCTGCTGAACATGCCCAAAGGCTGCCCGTTCGCGCCCCGCTGCGAGGCGGCGATGAAGATTTGCCTGAGAGAGAAGCCGGTTCGGATGCTCATCAATGACGACCATATGGCAACCTGCTGGATGAACGTCAAGAAGGGCATTGAGGACGGCAGCATCACGGAGGAAGGAGGAGTGCCCTGTGTCTGAAGCGCAGATGCACCAGCCATTGCTGGAAGTCAAAGGACTGAAAGAATACTTTGACATCAACATGGGCTTCTTCCGCACCAAGCCGCTGAAGGCGGTCGATGATGTGTCCTTCACCATCAACAAGGGCGAAACGCTCGGTCTGGTGGGCGAATCCGGCTGCGGCAAGACGACTGTTGGGCGCACCATCCTCCAATTGTACAAGCCGACGGCGGGCGAAATCATTTACGATGGCAAGCCCGTCAAGACGAAAGCGGACTTGCAGAAGTTCCGCACGAAGGCGACGATGGTGTTCCAAGATCCGTACTCCTCGCTGAACCCGCGCATGACCGTGTCGGACATCGTGGGCGAACCGTTGGATGTGCACCACCTGTATTCCTCCAAGAAGGAGCGGGAGGAGCGCATTTTGCAGCTGCTGGGCTATGTCGGGCTGAACAGCGAACACGCCTCGCGTTACGCGCACGAGTTTTCCGGCGGTCAGCGGCAGCGCATCGGCATTGCCCGCGCGCTGGCGGTGAATCCCGAATTCATCGTCTGCGACGAGCCGGTGTCGGCGCTGGACGTGTCGATTCAGGCGCAGGTCATCAACATGTTTGATGATTTGCAGGATCGGCTGGGGTTGACATACCTGTTCATTGCGCATGACCTGCTGGTTGTGCGGCATATTTCGGACAGAATCGCCGTGATGTATCTGGGCAAGATGGTGGAGCTGGCGTCGGCGGAGGAAATCTACAATCACCCGCTGCACCCGTACTCCAAGTCGCTTTTGTCCGCCGTTCCGCTGCCTGACCCGAAGGCGGCGCGCGCAAACAAGCGCATTGTCCTCTCCGGCGACATTCCAAGCCCCCTGAACGCGCCGTCGGGTTGTCCGTTCCGCACGCGCTGCCCCCACGCCACCGAAGCCTGCGCGCAGTCGATGCCGCCCTTCAACGAAGTCGAGAAGGGGCACTTCGTCGCCTGCCACCGGGTGAAGGAGTTAGGGTGAGGGGAAGCGCCAGAGGCTCTGCCTCTGGACTCCGGCAGGGCTCTGCCCTGCACCCGCGAAGGGTCTTCGACCCTCTCGACACCCTTTTCGCGATTGAGTTGGTGACACTGGCATAGTGTGCCCGCGTGTTTATCCGCGCAAAAAAATTGCTTCAAGGATGCGTCAACACGCATTTTTGATACAGACAGTCTACGAAAAGCAAGGCTGTCACAGAATATTAAGGGAGGTTTTTTCATGAAGAAGCTGACTGCTCTCCTGCTCGCCATCGCAATGATGGTGACCTGCACCCTGTGCGCTGTCGCCGAAGACGGCAAGACGTACATGGCTGTCTGCATCGCGTCCGAGCCTGATACGCTTGACCCGGCGCTGAACTCCGCTGTGGACGGCGCGACGATGGTCGCTCACCTGTTCGCAGGCCTGTCCACTTGGGCGCAGACCGACGACGGCAAGCTGGAAATCCTGCCGGACTGCGCGGTGGAACTGCCTGATCCGGTGGTCAATGACGACGGCACGGTGACGTACACCTACACGCTCGTTGACGGCCTGAAGTGGTCTGACGGCAAGGATCTGACCGCCAAGGACTTCGAGTTTGCGTGGAAGCGCGCTGCTTCCTCCGAGCTGGGCGCGGACTATGGCTACATGTTTGAAGTCATCAAGGGCTACACTACGGACGGCTCCGACCCCAAGGCGGAAAACCTCGCTGTGACCGCCGTGGACAACAAGACCCTGACCGTTACCCTGAACAACCCCGTTGCCTACTGGAACGAGCTGCTCGCCTTCCCGGCGTACATGCCCGTCCGTGAGGACGTCGTCGCCAACGAAGCGTGGGCGACCGATCCTTCCACCTACATCGGCAATGGCCCGTACACCATGACCGCGTGGGAACACAACAGCAAGATCACCCTGACCAAGAACCCCTACTATCATGCGGTGGACAAGGTCACGATGGACGAGCTGGACTTCTACCTCTCCGACGACGCGAACAACATGCTGGCGAACTTCCAGAAGGGCGACTGGCAGCTGATCGACGACGTTCCCACCTCTGAAATCGCTTCCCTGAAGGAACAGTATCCGACGGAATTCGTTATTGCCGGTCAGATTGGTACCTACTATGTCTGCTGGAACATCAACGAAGAAATCCTGCCCGCTGACGTGCTCGCGAACATGACCCCCGAAGAAGCGGAAGCGGCGCGCGCAGAAATCCGTCAGGCGATTGGTCTGCTGTTCGACCGCAACTACATCGTTGAAGAAATCGGTCAGGCGGGTCAGGTGCCTGCGTCCAGCTTCGTTCCTATGGGCATGACCGATGCGGACGGCTCTGAGTTCTACAAGAACGCGGGCCATGTGGAAGGCATCACCGGCTACTACGACGTGACCGACGACGAAGACGTCTACATGGCGAACTTCGACAAGGCGGTTGAGACCCTGAAGAAGTACTACACCTACGACGAGGCGAACGGCGTCTTCACCAACTTCCCGTCCCTGACCTACCTCTACAACACCTCCGAAGCCCACAAGGCGATTGGCGAATACCTCCAGAGCGCGGTTTCTGCGGTCGGCATCACCATGAACCTGACCAACCAGGAATGGAACACCTTCCTGAACACCCGTAAGTCCGGCGACTACTCCATTGCCCGCAATGGCTGGATTGCCGACTACAACGACCCGATCTGCTTCCTCGACATGTGGGTGACCGGCTCCGGCAACAACGACGTGCAGTTCGGCAAGGGCGCGAATGCGGATCTGAAGATCTACAACCTCGACCTGACCCCCTACGGCTACGACGTGAAGGTGGAGAATGGCACTTGGGCGGAAACCTATGACGTGCTGATTTCTGCTATCAAGAGCTGCACCAACAGCACGAACCGTTATGCCATGATGCACATCGCGGAAGATATGCTGATGAATACCGGCTGCATCGTGCCGCTGTACTACTACACCGACATCTACATGCTCGACGACTCCGTGCAGGGCTTCTTCTCCAACCCGCTGGGCTACAAGTACTTCATGCACTGCACCATCGCCAAGTAATTCCATCTCGGTTTGGACAAATCCACGGGCGAATCGGCTTCAAAACCGGTTCGCCTTTTTTCGTATGTTGGAAAGATGCACTTTGCCATCCTTGGCAATTGATATTTCCTGCCTTGGAAAGGTGCATCCGGCGGGAAACATGCGCGAATTGACGTGAAACATGCGTGAATGCAGGAATTTTCAGCAGGAAAAGGGCAGGGAAACGTCCAATTAATCCATTGAATGGCGGTGGCGAACAGCGCTTGCCGATGGTATACTGAAACCAGAAGGGGCGTTTTCAATGGGAAAAAGCCCGCGGAAGCTATCATCAAGGAGGAAGCAGCATGAAGCGAATCGCACGATGGAGCACCATTTTCCTGCTCTTATGCAGCATCATTTGGGCGGGTACAGCATCGGCGGCCATGATTGTGGAAAACAACATGAGTGCGCTGAACACACTGAACACCATCAACAAGAACCAGACACCACAGGGCAAGGACTCGGCGCTGGAGCGGCTGGCGAAAGAAATCGGCGCTGGCATGTGGGACAATACGGACTGGGATGACCCGGCATTTCAGGAGAACATCGGGCGATTTGGCATCACCGTGTTGAAAAAGGACACGCAGCCGCCGGAGTCCTTCATCGGCGACGCGATTTTTGACCATCTGGGCGACACGGAGTTCAATGCGCCGGAAATGAACGGCAATCTGCTGGTTCTCGGCGGGCTGAACGCCAATCTGCCGTCCGGCAAAATCGACCGCCTGTATGTGCTGTCGGACGAGGACGTGCGGCTGAACATCGGCGCGGCGGCAGATGTTCAGGAGCTGATTCTGGGCGCATCGGGCAATGTGTCGCTGAACGGCGAGGGCAATGTCCGCTCCACCATCGTGGTGGACAAGCCGATGAATCTCGATATCGGGATTGCGACGAACCTCGTGAACCTGACGGATGACCCGCTGCCGACGGGCGATATTGTGCTGAATCCGGGCAAGAACGCGCTTGTGCCGGGGCAGCAGCTGCATATGGGCAGCGAGCTGAAGGTGGAGAAAAAAATCAGCCTGACCGTGCGCTTCCGCCTTGTTGACCAGAGCGCCAAGGACATGCAGCTGGAAACGGCGGATTGGGACGGCGCGCTGTTGACCGAAACGACGGTGCAGTACACGGGCGACAGCTGCCCGATGGGCGCGGTCAACATGCTGGACAGCATCGAGGCGGCGTTTGCGGAGAAGTATCCGGATTTGCAGGAGCAGTATGTGCTGCTGCCGGAAATGCGCAGCGCAGACCCGTGGAGCAAGGTCTACCGCCTGAATGGCGGCGAATCCTGCTTTGCCGTGGCGGAAAATTATGTCTATCTCTCCCGCGAGGGCGACGTTGTGTTCCCGTTGACGGATGACAGCACGCTGGTAGCGGAATTCCCGGTGTACGTCTACCGCTATGGCGAGCAGGACGGGCGCATCACCTACCGCGTTCGCATCAACAACGCACGGCCTGAGTACTTCACGCCGAGCCTGACCCTGCGCAGCGGCGCCGTGGCGAGCTTCACCTTCGATAAGGAGCGCGGCGAGTGGGTGACGCAGTTCAAGCGCAGCGACTTCGGCGCGGACGAGCGTGCCCTCATTCACCTGACGGGACTGCGCGGCGAGGAGACGGACACATTCCTGCCCGTAACGGGGCGCGAAGAAAAGCGCATCGTTACGCTGACGTGGACGGCGGACACGCAGCGCGTGACCATCGACGCGCAGAACGTTGTCTGGGACAGCGACCGCGCTGCCGAAGGCAACGACCTGCTGTGCTGCGCCGGCGAGCTGGTGTCGGTCACGATGCAGCCCGCAGCGGGCTATCGCGGCATCCACGTTTTCCTGAGCGACCCCGCTATTTCCCTGAGTATCAGCGAGGGGAACGACGCGGTTTCCTTCCTCATGCCCTACGCGCCGTTGACCTTGACGCTGACGGCGGACAAGCTTTATACCGTCACGATGGACACGGCAGGCGGCGATCCGATCCGTCCCATCCAGTACACGGTGGAATCGGAAGCGTTCCAGCTGCCGACCCCGGTTCGCACGGGCTACATCTTCCTCGGCTGGACGGGCGAGGGCATCACCGAACCGCAGAAAACCATTGAAATCCCGCAGGGAAGCACGGGCGACCGCACTTACACCGCGAACTGGCAGGTGATTGAATACACCATCATTACGCTGCTGGAAGGGGGCAATGAGGGCTCGTCGCAAGTGTATTTCTACACGGTGGAGCAAACCGTAACGCTGCCGACCCCGACCCGCACGGGCTACACGTTCCTTGGCTGGACAGGCGAGGGCATCACGACGCCGCAGCCGAACGTGACCATCCCGAAGGGTTCGACGGGCGACAAGACGTATATCGAGAACTGGGAACTGACAGAATACAACATCACCATGGATTTGAACGGCGGCAGCGGCGAAACAACTCTGCTTTACACCGTGATAGATGATGAGTTTGCCCTGCCGACCCCGACCCGCCACGGCTACGAGTTTGTCGGCTGGACGGGCGAGGGCATCACGACGCCGCAGACAAGCGTCAAAATTCCGAAGGGTTCGACGGGAAACAAGGCGTATACCGCAAACTGGCAGGTGATTGAATACACCATCACACTGGACACGAACGGCGGCCCAGTCGTGTCTCCGATAAAATACACCGTGGAGGATACCTTCACCCTGCCTTACATTCTCCGTCCGGGCTACGAATTTGCCGGCTGGACCCTCGATGGCAGCGGTATGCTCCCTTTCACGCCGCTCATTATTTACCCTGGCACAACCGGCGACCTCCATTACAAGGCGGAGTGGCGTTTGGCGGAGTACACCATCACCATGGATTTGGACGGCGGCAGCGGTCAAGAAAAGGTGGTTTACACCATAACGGATGAGGATTTCGAGCTGCCGACCCCGACCCGCAACGGCTACGAGTTTGTCGGCTGGACGGGTGAGCGCATCACGACGCCGCAGACAAGCGTCAAAATTCCGAAGGGTTCGACGGGAAACAAGGCGTATACCGCAAACTGGAAGGTGATCAGATACACCATCACACTGGTCACGAACGGCGGCGCAGTCATAGCTTCGATACGCTACACCGTGGAGGATTCCGTCACCCTGCCCATCCCTCCCGACCGTCCGGGCTACGAATTTTCCGGCTGGGTCCTCGATGGCAGCGGTCAGTTCCCTTCAACGCCGATGATTATCCCCAAAGGCTCAACCGGCGACCGCATTTACAAGGCGGAGTGGCGTGTGGCGACGTACACCATAACCTTCGTGAGCCACGGCAGAGTATATAATTGGGTTCAATACACCATCAACAACCAAGTTTATTTCGGGACACCGGAAGAAGACCCGTCCTACTACCTCCCGGGCTATACCTTTGTAGGCTGGAAAATCGACGGCGTAGAAGGAACGCCGCGCTCCTACATGCTGCCCAAGGGCTCGTATGGCAATCGAACGGCGACCATGCTTTGGGAGCCAATTCCGTAAGCGTAAACAAGGAGAACAAGGAGGGGCTGCGCATTGGACTACCTCAGCGTAAAGGAAATAGCGGAGTTGTGGGGCGTTTCCATCCGCATGGTGAATTACTACCTGAATACCGGGCGGATTCAGGGGGCAATCCGGAAATCGGGCGGGTGGCTGATTCCGGCGAATACGCCGCATCCGGCGGATTTGCGCAAGAGCGGGCAGCGCGGGCAGGAGAAAATCCCCCCGCGGATGGCCAAGTGTTATATGCCGCTGATTTCCCGCCCGTGCGACAACGGCTTCCAGAATCTCCTGCTGACCATGAACGACGAGGAGGAACGCGACATCGCCCGCGCCCTGCACCACTATTTCCGCGATGAGCACGAGGAAGCCCGCGAAATCAGCGAGAAATACCTGACGAGCAAGTGCCCCGAAATCCGCCTGTCCGCGCTGATTACCAACACGATGGCGATGCTGCAGACGGGGGATGCCGCCAAGTGCCGCCGGAATCTCGAAATGATTCAGCGGGACGGACAGCGCGCAAACGACGATTCGTGGCGGCTGTACAGCAGCATTACCGACGCGCTCATCAGCGTGTTCTTCCACTCCGAGAAGCTCGACTTGACCCCTATCCGCCCCGCTATCGGTATTCTTCCGCCCGGAATGCAGTATTTCGCCATGTACGCCATCGCCCACGCGCTCTACATCCGGCGCGAATACGAACACGCGATGGGCATTGCCGAATCCGCCCTGCTGATGGCGGGCACGCGCTACCCCATTGACAGCATCTACCTCAACATCGTCCTGTGCATGATTTGCATGAGCCTGAAGCAGGATGAACGCGCGGAGCAGAAGTTCGATGCCGCGTGGAGCATCGCCAGCCGCGAGGGGTACATCCACCCGTTTGTGGAGCATCACGGCATTTTGCAGGGGCAGGTGGAGCGCGCGCTGCGCAAGCAGGAGCCGGAAACGTACAACAAGATTGTACAGTCGGTCTACCGCTTCAGCCGCGGGTGGATGAAAATTCACAACCCCGTGTCGACGCTGCAGGTGACCGACGCGCTCACACCCTACGAGTTTTCGATTGCCATGCTGGCCGCGAAGGGTCGCAGCAACAAGGAAATCGCCGCGCTGATGGGCGTTTCCGTCAACACGGTGAAGTCGTACATGGAGAGCATCTTTGAGAAGCTGCAAATCTCCAGCCGGAATGAAATCGACGCGTATGTGAATCGGTAATATCGACAAAAGCACGCACTCCGAATGTGGAATGCGTGCTTTTTTGCATTCGGATTTTTCATTGCAGAAAAAATATGTGAAAATTGAGGAAAATGCTTGACAAATAAAAAAAACGGATATGATACACACAAGGAGGTTGAGAAACATGGGTTTGGTGTATTTTCTGATTGTTTTGGTTGCAATTGCAATCGACATTGCATTTGCAATGTATGCGGGCGGCATTGCTGAGCAGAAAGGGTACAGCAAAGGGAACTGGATTGCCGTGTGCATTATCTTTGGCATCTTCGGCTACATCCTCATTGCTGCTTTGCCTGATTTGGAACTGCGTGCAGCATTAGAAAATATAGAGAAAAAACTTGCAAAAGATAAGAACGACAACTATCTGCCGCGCAGTAGCAGTAGCAGTAACAGTAACTGCACAATCAAATCGCTTTCGGAAATGACGCCGTTAGCAGACTATTGGACATGCAAGTATTGCGGCTTAGAAAACCCGAAGGAAGCGCGCTACTGCCAACACTGCGGTGAATACAGGTGAATAAAAATCAGCCGCGACGAGCATATTCACTCGTCGCGGCTGTGTTTATCTATGCGCTTCCTTATTCTGATACATCCGCGCGTCCGCCCGCGCCAAGGAATCCGCCAAATCATCCGTCGACGGATTAAAATGCGAACAGCCCACCGATACCATCGGCAGAGCCGGATTCTCCGCCCGCGCCGCATCCATCAGGTGCTGGAAAATCTCCGTCATGGTGTTGTATTGCGCGTTCCGCCGCGTCAGTATTACGCAGAACTCGTCGCCGCCGATGCGGAAGCACGTCCCGTAATTCCCGTACGCGCGGCGGATGCAGCCGGCAATCGTCCGCAGGCAGGCGTCACCCATCAAGTGCCCATGGCAGTCGTTGACGTCCTTGAAGCGGTCAACGTCGAACATCAGGATGGTGGCAGGAACGCGCAGGCGCGCCAGATAATGCTCGTAGCCCAAGCGGTTGACAAGCTGCGTCAGCCCGTCGGTTTGCAGTACCATGTCGCTGGAGAATTTCGACATCATCAGCGCACCGCAGCTGATGGTAATCCAGTCGATTTTGACCGTCGGCAGGAACAGCTGCACCATCAGCCCTAACAGCACGAACAGCGTCGCGAGCATCAGCTGTGTGCCGCCGGTGTACTGATAGGCGCGGCAGGCGAACCAAATCTGCACGAGGAAGAACACCATGCTGCCCCCGTAGGCGAGCATGTAGAGCACGTAGAGCAACCCGTGGTGATAGAAATTCTGCCCATCGACATAGAATATCAGCCCCGTGAACGCCGAGAGCAGCACCAGCAGCGCGTGGAAGCCCGCAAGGCACAGCAGCCTGTGTACCACTTTCTGCGGGCAGGGATGGATGACGCAGCCCGCGAACAGACCGATTAGCGGCGCAAGCGAAAGTTCGATGGTCTTGACGGCGATATGCAGCGGAATCAGCGCGGGCGGCGTGCCATCCATCTGCACGCCCGACCACTCACACAGCGCGCAAATGGTAATGGTGGCGTACAGACCGCCGCAGAGCAGATTTCGGATCTTGGATTGGCTGATGTCGCCGCGCAGGGAGAAGAGCATAATCGCCATGGCGAAGACGCTGAGAGCAATATTTGCCGTGTATAATTCATTCATGCTGATTGTGGAGGCGGTTGACAAGCAATCGCGGCAGATAAGTTTGAAAAGGGCAAACTCCCCCTTCTTATAATAATGATACCACGAAAAAAAGAGGATGAAAAGTGGGTTACATAGGGCAAATTGCAAATGTGGCAGATTTCAACAAATGCGGGGAAATGGTTACATGGCGCGTCTCCCATCCCCACGAAAAAAGGGACTGACCGAAGCCAGTCCCTTTGATGATTATTCGTATTCGCAAACGCTTGCCCAGCGGATGAGCAGGTCACGCTCTTCGGGCTTGCCCTTGAGGGACTGGCTCGCGGCGACGATCGGAATCCACTGCTGGACGTACTGCTTGGCGGTGTCGCTCTTCTTGCAGAAGAGGGAGAGGTACTTTTCCGCCAGCGCTTCCTTGCCTTCGAGGACGAAGAGCAGGTAGGTGCGGGCAACATCAGCGGACGCGTTGCCCTGCGTGGCATGCGACCAGTCGAGGATGTACCACTGTCCGTCGGGGGCGATGATGATGTTGGACGGGTTGAAGTCGCCGTGGCAGACCTTCTTGTGGACGTGCATACTCGCCAAGCGGGTGTGCAGCTCGTAGCGGGTGGTCGCGTCGAGGTCGGTGGCGGAAATCTTGCGCTGCATCTTCTCCGTCAGGCTGTTGAGCATCGGGCAGGTGCAGGCGTGAACCTTCATCTGAATGTCCACAAACAGGTTCAGGTACTCGTCTTCCTTTTCCGGATGCGCCGCCATCAGCGCCGCCAGCGTGTCGCCTTCAATGAACTCCGTCGTAATCGCCCATTGACCGTTCACCGTGTCAACAGCAAGGAGCTTCGGAATCGGTAGGCCCGTCTCTTCCACGCGCGCCGTGTTCAGCGCTTCGTTCAGAATGTCCGCCTTGCTGTACCCTTCGGCAAACACCTTGATGGCCTTGGCGCCGTCGCGGTAAATCTTCTTATTTTCCCGCTCGGCAATCACATGCGTCAAATCCATAGGGAAACCTCCTTCTATATGGTTCATGTTTATTGGGGGAGAGGCGCCAGAGGCTCTGCCTCTGGACTCCGCAAGGGAGTTCCTCCCTTGACCCTTCCGCGCGATTGAGTTGGTGACGACTGCTTACTTCTTCCGCGTGTTGATTGGGGGAGACGACCTCATCATGAAGTCGATATTTGTCCTGAATATCTATTCGCCGCCCAAATACGACATTCCTGCAAGCGGACAAAATTTTTTGTGCTCAAAAATGCCCGGCCCAGCAGAAGCATTCCTGCCAAGCCGGGGAGAATGGCGCATTACTCGCCGTAGTACGCCTTCAGATACATTTCCTTGATTTCGCTGATGAGCGGGTAGCGCGGGTTCGCGCCGGTGCACTGGTCGTCGAACGCCTGCTCGGACATTTCGTCCAGCGTCGCGAGGAACTTCTCTTCGTCCACACCGTAGTCGCGAATCGTGTTCTTGATGCCGACGCGCTCCTTCAGGGCATGGATGTTGCGGATGAGGTTCTCCACCGTCTCGTCGTCATTCGCGCCCTTGAAGCCGAGGAATTCGCCGAATTCAGCGTAGCGGCGCTTCGTGTGCGGATAGGCGTACTGCGGGAAGGTGCCCATCTTCGTGGGAACTTCGGCGCTGTTGTAGCGGATGACCAGCTCAATCAGCAGCGCGTTGGCGATGCCGTGCGGCAGGTGATGGAACGCGCCCAGCTTGTGCGCCATGGAGTGGCAGACGCCGAGGAACGCGTTCGCGAACGCCATGCCAGCCATCGTGGCGGCGTTGCCCATCTTTTCGCGGGCAACCGGCTCGTTCTGACCGTTGTCGTAGCACGCGGGCAGATACTCGAAAATCAGCTGAGCCGCCTGCTTCGCCAGACCGTCGGTGAAGTCCGTCGCCATCATGGAGGCATAGGCTTCCAACGCATGGGTCAGCGCGTCGATACCGGAGGCGGAGGTCAAGCCCTTCGGCGCGGACATCATCATGTCAGCGTCCACAATCGCCATCTTCGGCAGCAGCTCGTAGTCCGCCAGCGGGTACTTCACGCCGGTGTCCTGATCGGTAATGACGGCGAACGGAGTGACTTCGGAGCCCGTGCCAGCGGAGGTCGGGACGGCGATGAAGTACGCCTTTTCACCCATCTTCGGGAAGGTGTACACGCGCTTGCGGATATCCATGAAGCGCATTGCCATGTCGAGGAAGTCCACTTCCGGATGCTCGTACATGACCCACATAATCTTGCCGGCGTCCATTGCGGAACCGCCGCCGATGGCGATAATGCAGTCCGGCTGGAAGGAGGTCATCGCCTTGGCGCCTTCCTTCGCGCAGGCGAGGGACGGGTCGGGCGCAACATCGTAGAACGTGGTGTGGACGATGCCCAGCTCATCCAGCTTGTCGGTAATCGCCTTGGTGAAGCCGGATTTGAACAGGAACGCGTCGGTGACGATGAAGCAGCGCTTCTTGCCCATAACTGCCTTGAGTTCATTCAGGGCGACAGGCAGGCAACCCTTCTTGAGGTAGACCTTTTCAGGCGCACGGAACCACAGCATATTCTCCCTCCGGATGGCAACAGTCTTGACGTTCAGCAGGTGCTTGACGCCGACGTTCTCAGAGACGGAGTTGCCGCCCCACGAGCCGCAGCCCAGCGTCAGCGACGGACGCAGCATGAAGTTGTACAGGTCGCCGATGCCGCCCTGAGAGGAAGGCGTGTTGACGAGGATACGGCAGGTCTTCATGCGCGCGGCGAAGCGGTCAATCAAATCCTTGCGGGTGACGGCGTTCAAGTAGATAGAAGAGGTGTGGCCGTAGCCGCCGTCAGCAATCAGGTGTTCCGCCTTGTCGAACGCATCGTCGATGTCCTTGGCGCGGTACATCGCCAGCACGGGAGAGAGCTTCTCATGCGCGAACTCTTCAGAAATATCCACGGATTCGACTTCGCCAATCAGCACCTTGGCGGTTTCCGGCACGTCCACGCCTGCGAGCTTGGCGATGGTGTGCGCCTTCTGACCGACAATCTTGGCATTCAGCGCGCCGTTGATGATGATGGTCTTGCGCACTTTGTCCAGTTCTTTGCCTTCGAGGAAGTACGCGCCGCGCTTGGCGAACTCCGCCTTCACCGCGTCGTAGATGCTGTCCAGTACGATGGTGGACTGCTCGGACGCGCAGATCATGCCGTTGTCGAACGTCTTGGAGTGCAGGATGGAGTTGACGGCCACCTTCACGTCAGCGGATTCGTCGATAATCGCGGGCGTGTTGCCAGCGCCGACGCCCAGCGCAGGCTTGCCGGAGGAGTACGCCGCCTTGACCATGCCGGGGCCGCCGGTGGCAAGGATGATGTCGGCTTCCTTCATCGCCATGTTGGTCAGCTCCAGCGAGGGAACATCGACCCACGAGATGATGTCTTCGGGCGCGCCGGCAGCCACAGCGGCTTCCAGCACAACCTTCGCGGCGGCGATGGTGGACTTCTTCGCGCGCGGATGGGGAGAGATGATGATGCCGTTGCGGGTCTTGAGGCAAATCAGCGTCTTGAAAATGGCGGTAGATGTGGGGTTGGTGGTCGGGATGACCGCCGCGACAACGCCGATAGGTTCTGCAACCTTCATCATGCCGAATGCTTCGTCGCGCTCCAGCACGCCGACGGTCTGCGTGTCCTTGTAGGCGTTGTAGATGTATTCAGCGGCGTAGTGGTTCTTGATGACCTTATCTTCCACCACGCCCATGCCGGTTTCTTCCACCGCCATCTTCGCCAGCGGGATGCGCATGTTGTTCGCGGCGAGGGCAGCTGCCTTGAAAATCTTGTCCACCTGCTCCTGCGTGTAGGTCGCATAGACCTTCTGTGCCGCGCGGACGCGGGCGAGGGCCGCCTCGAAGCTCTCCACGCTATCGACGATCGGATACTCTTTCGCCATGATACTCTCTCCTTATACTTCATCCGTCCTGCGGGGATGCGCCCGCGAACGGGGGATGTCGGTGTTTGTCGGGGTGACGAGAACAGTGTAGCAGATTGTTAAGCTCTTGTCAAGTGGCTGACATGATTTTAACGATATTTTTTTCACAATTTAATACGTTTTCGGAACGGGATGAATGGAATGGCGAATAGATGGACGAATGGGACAAATGCAAAAAGCACTGTACAACAAAAAAACAGCGGATGAATGTCGAATTTGCTGTTCTTGCTTGAAAATGAGGAGAAGATGCGGTATAATGGGGTGGAAAAGCAAAGGAAGGGGAGGGAAGCGCGTGAAAAGGAGTAGCACAGATACTTGTTGCCTCACGTTGCCGCTTAAATTGGAAAAGTGGCAGTCCGACCGCCTTGAAAAACGCTTTGAAATTGGTAGACAAATCTATAATACGATAGTTCATGCGGAGTTGAAGAAACTGCGCAAACTCGAAAGAACGCAGCAATATCAAGAAATTGAACAGAAGCTGGAAAACGCGAAGCAAGAAGAAACAAAAGAACTTTGGAAAAAGAAACGACAATTGCTGGATCAAAATGGACTTAGCGAAAACCACTTTAAGGCGGATATGAAACATTATTATCCGCATTTAAGGATAACATTGCTTCAAGCGTGGCAGTTCATGGAATTGCGTCACAAGCTTGGACGGCGTTTGAAAAAGTGCTGCTTTCAAAAGATGGAAAGATGGTGCATTTTAAGAAAAAGGGAGAATTATCCTCGCTGAGAGGTTATTCACAGACGGGAAAGAGTGGTGGCATCGAAATAATTTTTCGCGGCAGCTATGTCGAATGGAAAGGGCTGAAACTTCCGCTGAAACTGTCCCCTGACAACGATTATGAAACGGAAATGCTCAGCAAGCGCGTGAAATATGTGCGCATCCTTCGTCAAGACGGCAAGACAAAGCCGCATTGGTATGCACAGCTTGTTTTGGAAGGAAAGCCGGCGGTGAAGCGCGACCCGATAAGCGGTGCGCCGAAGCATCCCATCGGGCATGGTGTCGTCGGCATCGACATTGGCACGCGAACGCTGGCGTATTCGGCAGATAGCAAAGTAGATTTGATAGAATTGGCTGACCGCGTTCAGAATATTGAGCAGGAGAAATTACTGCTTCAAAGAAAGCTGGACAGAAGCCGACGCGCAACGAATCCGGGAAATTACAATCCGGATGGTACCATCAAGAAAGGCGTGAAGCTGACACGGAACAAGTCCAAGCGATACAGGAAGATTCAGCACCAATTGGCGATGCTGCAGCATCGTCAGGCAGACATCCGAAAGCGTCAGCATAACGAACTGGCGAATTACCTGCTGACGCTGGGAGATTGCTTCTTTGTGGAAGATATGGACTACCGCGCATTAACCCGTAAAGCGAAGAAAACAGAAATTTCCGAAAAGACGGGGCGCTATAAACGCAAAAAGCGCTTCGGGAAGTCCATTGCGAATAAAGCACCGTCGATGCTGATTGCACTGCTGGATCAGAAATGTGAATCACTGAATCTGGAAGGAGTCAAAAAGGTAGACACGGCGGTAAAAGCAAGCCAGTATAATCATCAGACAGACGAATGCAAGGCAAAGGAGTTGAAAGAACGCTGGAATATTATGCCGGACGGCGAGCGAATTCAGCGCGATTTGTACTCGGCGTTCCTGCTCCAGCACTGCAGAAGAGATTTGCCGGAATATAATAGGAAGGAATTACAGAAAGAGTTTGGGGAAGAACTTTACCGAGTATTTGACCGCGAGGCACTCCAACGTGACTATCCTCAATTTGTTGCGTATCATCATATGACGATTCAGCGGCTTTCAGAACTGCCGCATACGATTCCCAGCATGGGCATCAGGCGAATCATCAGCTAACATGAAAATCCGGTGCGGTTCGCACCAGCAAAACCGGTCGATTGTCCGTCCGGGGCTGTCGCTAATGGCGGCAAAGGTCGCCTTGACAGCAGAAGAGTTTCGGGAAAATAGTCAGCGCAGCATTGCTTTGTTCAATACTGAAAAGCTATCTACCAACTCAACACACGTTCTGAAAAGTGCATATTGCAATTCTGTGCATTTCTGCCGTTGCAATCTGCACGGAGCGTGTGGAGGCAAAGAAGTCAGAGTTTGGCCCGAACGCAATGATTCCCGTGTTGCAATCTGCACGGAGCGTGTGGAGGCAAAGGAGCAGAACAGGCGCGAATCCAGGCGCAGAAGCTGTTGCAATCTGCACGGAGCGTGTGGAGGCAAAGCGGGCTTTAAGGCACTTAACATCAGTAAATTCATGTTGCAATCTGCACGGAGCGTGTGGAGGCAAAGAATTGTCAGTAGAAAATTTGTCCTCAAAATCAAGTTGCAATCTGCACGGAGCGTGTGGAGGCAAAGATTGTGTGAAGCCGGTTTCCGATACTCTTTACCGTTGCAATCTGCACGGAGCGTGTGGAGGCAAAGGTGCACTTCAATTTCATCCGTACTATTGATAAACCGTTGCAATCTGCACGGAGCGTGTGGAGGCAAAGATGCAGATATTTCATTGCATTTCTCCTTTCCTCGTTGCAATCTGCACGGGGCGTGTGGAGGCAAAGTCGTCCTGCTGGGAGCATACAATACATTTTACACGTTGCAATCTGCACGGGGCGTGTGGAAGACCTTGCATCATCCCCCCGAAAAAAATCCGAGAAAATTTATGCAGACCTATTGCATTTTTATTCATCTTGGTGTATAATCCATCTTGTCCGGCAGACGGACACAAAAATGATGAAAATCAGGATGAAGATAAAGGAGTCGATTGCTATGGCGAAGATGCGCGTCTTGCTGGCTTATTCCGGTGGTCTGGATACCTCGATTATCGTGCCGTGGCTGAAGGAAAATTATGACTGCGATGTGGTCTGCGTTGCGGGCGACGTCGGGCAGGGCGAAGAGCTGGAGCCCCTCCACGAGAAGGCGAAAAAGTGCGGCGCTGAAAAGCTGTACATCGAAGACCTGCGCAAGGAGTTCGTCGAGAACTTCATTTGGCCGACGCTCAAGGCGGGCGCGGTCTACGAGGGCAAGTACCTGCTGGGCACGTCCTTCGCACGGCCGCTGATTGCCAAGCGCCTCGTCGAAATCGCTCACAAGGAGAACTGCACTGCCATCTGCCACGGCTGTACCGGCAAGGGCAACGACCAAGTCCGCTTCGAGCTGACCATCAAGGCGTTCGATCCGAACATGCAGATTATCGCACCGTGGCGCATCTGGGACATCAAGACCCGCGAGGAGGAAATTGACTACGCCGAAAAGCGCGGCATCCCCGTCCCGGTCAAGAAGGATCGCCCGTATTCGATGGATCGCAACATCTGGCACATCAGCCACGAGGGCGCGGATTTGGAAGATCCGTGGAACGAGCCGCCGGAAGATCTGCTGCTGACGATGGTCACGCCTGAAAAAGCGCCTGATCAGCCCGAATACGTCACGGTGGACTTCGAGAAGGGCGTGCCGGTCGCCATCAACGGCGAAAAGCTGGACGCGGTGGATTTGCTGACGAAGGCGAACGAAATCGCGGGCCGCAACGGCGTTGGCTGCGCGGATTTGGTGGAGAACCGTCTGGTGGGCATGAAGTCCCGCGGCGTGTACGAAACCCCCGGCGGAACGATGCTCTACGCCGCGCACGGCATCCTCGAATCCATCACGCTTGACCGCGCCACCAGCCACTACAAGGAGCTGGTCGCGAGCAAGTTCGCGGAGCTGGTGTACGACGGCATGTGGTACACGCCCCTGCGCGAGGCGCTCTCCGCATTTGTGGACAGCACGCAGCAGGCGGTCAACGGCACGGTGAAGCTGAAGCTGTACAAGGGCAACTGCATCAATGCGGGCGTGAAGTCGCCGAACAGCCTGTACATGGAGGAAATCGCCACCTTCGGCGACAGCCACGACCTGTACAGCCACAAGGATTCCGCGGGCTTCATCAACCTGCTCGGTCTGCCGCTGAAGGTCAAGGCGATGGTGGAGCAGAAGAATAAGAAGTAATTTAAAGCAACACCGCACAACTCGGCGGCTGACCACCTCATTTGTGTAAATGTGATAACTGTGGTGTCCAGCAAGTCCTGCACTGAATTCGGGAGTAGAGCCCCTAATAGTATAAACGCGCTCGTCGGAAGGCCGGCGGGCGCGTTTTCTGTGCGAATTTGAAATTTGGAAGGGGTTGAGGCAGCTGATTTCAGAAAAAAACGATTTTCTGAAATGCGGTTACACGCCGACACGAAAGTCGCTGTGAAGATACACAACAATTTTCCATGCTTTTGTTAGAAATGTCAGAAATATATAATTCTTCAAGAAAACACTTGACTTTTTTCGGGGGGGGTAAAATGGAAGAAGGAAATTGTGAAGGAGGGGAGATGTAGAAAGTGATGCGGACGGTGTAGGGATAAAACTACGCAAAGACACTAACGGAAACGAGGTTCATTTAGGGAAAATGATAAGGAGATGTGTATACGATGGCAATGATTAAATGTCCGGAGTGTGGACGCGATATTTCTGATGCTGCAAGTGCTTGCCCCGGCTGTGGTGCACCTGTTCGCAAGGCAGGCTGTATGGTTCGATTTGAAAGACCACGTGCGATAATCTGGGGAGTAGCGGTGAATGGTGTACTTTATGTTGATGGACAGAGAGCGGGTTCTGTTGCAAATGGTGCAACTTTTGAGGTATATCTATCATATGGTCAACATAGCGTTTCCATAGAAAGTAATACAAGCCTTAATCTTACTTCTAAACGTTCAAATGCAGATACTTTGAACATCCCTATGGGCGCAAAGAAAGTTATTGTAACAATCAAAGGCAAGTCAGATGTTGTTACTGCGCTTGGCGGAGGTGCAAAACTGGGAATTGCAGACGTTGAGGTTATCCGCTAATACAAATACAGGAATAAATCCGCTGTCCGCCTCCCATTCTCGGAGGCGGATTTTTCATATCCATGCACATAAAAACGAGCCGGCTTCTCACGAAACTGGCTCGTTTTTGGCAGGGGCAGAAGGACTCGAACCCTCAACAAAGGTTTTGGAGACCCACGTGTTACCATTACACCATGCCCCTATGCGGTTCGTCCGGGATTGCCGGAACGAGATTTAGTTTAGCACTTTTTCGGGCGTTTGTCAAGCGGTTTTGCGAAAAATGTGCCGAATTGGCAGAAAATCGCCCGGTGCTTTACAAAACCCGCGGCGCATGGTATGATGAGGGCAGGAAAGTCGGCGGGAGGGACGCGCGTGCAGTGGGCGGAACGGGTTCGGGCGTATGTGCGGATGCATGGCGCGGGGTACACGCTGCACCGCGCGGGCGAAATGCTGGCGGCACGGGTGCTGCTGCGGGACGAATGGCGATTCCGGCGGGAGAAAGCATCCAAGCGCGAACTGGCGGCACAGCGCGCGCACCCCTTCCCGGATGTGCGCATCAGCGTCGTCGTCCCCGTGTTCAACACGCGCCCGAAATTCCTCCGCGCGCTGGCGGATTCGCTGCTTGCCCAGACGCACGGCGCGTGGGAAGCCTGCCTGTACGACGGCGGCAGCACGTCTGCCGAGACGCGAAAGGCGCTGGAAGCAATCGCCGCGCGGGACAGTCGATTCCACGTCGCGTTTGGGGCGGAAAACGCGGGCATATCCGGCAACACGAACCGCGCGATTAAAATGGCGACGGGGGAGTATATCGCCCTGTGCGACCACGACGATGTGCTTGCGCCGGATGCGCTCTGGCGGATTGCGGAGGCCATTGACGCGCACCACCCCGACGTGCTCTACACCGATGAAGATAAGCTGACCGCCCACGGCGCAATTCATGTTGATGCGCACCGCAAGCCGGATTTCTGTCCGGACAATCTGCGTTCCGGCAACTATATCTGCCATTTGTCGGTGATTCGGCGGACGCTGCTGGATGCCATCGGCGGATTGCGACCGACATTCGACGGGTCGCAGGATCACGATTTGATGCTCCGCGCGTGCGAGCGGGCGGACGGCGTCATCCACATTCCGCGCGTGCTGTACCACTGGCGGACGCTGCGGGGGTCGATGAGCCACACGAAATTGGCGGTTTGCCTGGACGCGGCGGCGCGGGCGGTGGAGGAAAGTATGCGCCGCACCGGGTTTCCGGGAACGTGCCGGCTGGAGGACGGTGTGCTGCGGCTGCGGTATGACGTGGGGGATTTTACCGTCGCGGCATTGCGGCTTGCGCGGGATGCGTCCGCTGCGGATGTGAACCGCTTGGCGGCGGATTCGTCGGCAGACATGCTGATGTTCCTGTGGGGGGACACGGCGGCACCTGATGCGGACGGTCTGCGGGAGATGATGATGTACGCCCAGCGCCCGGATGTGTGCGCGGTGATGCCGCTGGTGGCGGATGCACGCAATCGGGTGCTTCATGCCGGATACGACATTCTGCCGGACGGCACAGTGCGGTCGCGGAATCGCGGCTTGCCGGTGTCGGCGGGCGGATGGCACGGCATGAACCGAACCAGCTACAATGTCACTGCGGTTTCGCCGATGTGCTTTTTGGTGCGGCGGAATGCATTTGTGCCGCTGGCGGAAGGAAATTCGCTGGCGGTGGACTTGGCGCAGTGGTGCATGGCACGGATGCAGGATGGGATGCGGCATGTGTATACGCCGCACTGCGTGGTGAAGGCGGATGCGGAAAGTGCATTCGAGGGCTTCCGGGTGAAAGTTCCTGCGGGGTGGTATGACCCGTGTGCGACGGGAAGCAAGCGCGCTTGATGGCGCTTTTGGTTTCTTCTACATACTTGAATTTTATTGTTAGTTTTTTAGTTTGTATACCTTTAACTTATCTCGAAATCATTGGAGGTAATGATGAAAATCACAATGATAACGCTCGGCTCGACGGGCGACGTGCGGCCGTATATGCAGCTGGGACGGGAGCTTCACGAGCGGGGGCATGAGGTGACGATTGCGGCGTTTGCGCCGTTTCAGGGCATGATTGAGGAAGCGGGAATGTCCTTCTATCCCATTTCTGGCGATGTGGTGGATATGATGGGGCGGCTGCTCCAGCCGGACGCGGTGGGCGTGCGGTACTTGAAGGAGTTTGAGAAGGGCATCCGCGATATTGCGCCGATGCTGCTGGATGATTTGCTGCACTGCGCGGAGGGCGCGGAAGCCATCGTCTGCACGTTCTTCGGGACGATGTTCTATTCGATTGCGGAGAAGTACGATATTCCGTGCATCCAGACGCAGTATTTCCCGATGGATCCGTGCAAGGATATGCCAATTTCATCCGCGCCGTTCCGCAAGCTCGGCAAGTGGTGGAATGTGCTGAGCTACCGCATCGGGTATCTGCTGATTTCGGCGCTGGAGCACCGCTACCTCTCGGATTGGCGCAAGGAGAACGACATGGCAAAGCGCCGCGTTCGCTTGCGCCCGGATTATGACGTGAAGGGCAAGCAAGTGCCCGTGATTTACGCCATGAGCCCGACGCTTGTGCCGCGCCCGGAGGATTGGGCGGACAACATCCACATGTCCGGCTTCTGGTGGGATGAGCGCCCGGTGGACTACACGCCTGACCCGGCGCTGGCGGAGTTCCTGCGCGCGGGCGACGAGCCGGTGTACATCGGCTTTGGGTCGATGGTGTCGGGCGACATGGGTGAACTGGCGGAAATCATCCGGCAGGCGGTGAAATTGTCCGGCGTGCGGGCGGTGGTGGCACTTGGCTGGGGTCAGCAGGAAGCAAAGACAAAAGATGCGAACATCTTCTATGTGAAAAGTGTGCCGCATGACTGGCTGTTCCCGCATATGGCAGGGGCGGTGCATCACGGCGGCGCGGGGACGACCGCAACCAGCCTGCGCCATGCGCTGCCGACGCTCGTCGTGCCGTTCGGCGGCGATCAGCCGTTCTGGGCGGAGCGGGTGTACGCTGCCGGGTGCGGGCCGAAAGCGATTCCGCGCGATAAGCTGACGGCAGAGAATCTGGCGGAGGGGCTGCGCGCACTCATCAGCAACCCGGAATACACGCGCAACGCGGCGTGCATCGGGGAGGCCCTGCGCAATGAACACGGCTGCGCCAATGCTGCCGACTTGATTGAAAAGGCGGTTTGGGACTGGGAAAACGGGAATCCTGCGCAAGATGGGATGAATATTTGAAAAAACCGCCATTTGCCCCTTGACAAAACCTTGACTTTCGACTACACTATTTCTTGCGTGCTTGCGAGAAGCACAACAAAATCAAAATTATGCAGAAAGGAGGCCCTCGCAATGACCATGATGATTCTAACCCTTGTATCCCGTGCCAATGGACTGACTGCGACGGCTCTTTCTGCCCATATGCGCCCGTAATAGGAAAATTCCACGCTCTTTTCCTGTTACCATGCGTTTTGTGTGCAGCACCAGCCGTTTGCATTCAGACGGATGGTGCTTTTTTCGTACCCTTTTCGAAAAAAGCATACAATGGGCAGTTATGAGTCATCAACCACTTTGTCTCTCTTGAAAGGAGTGATTTCCTACGCAGCGCACCACAACGAAACCAAAGAAGAAACAGACCCCGTTCGGCGCAATGCTCTCCCTCATCGGGCAGAACTGGACGCATTTCCTCTGGGCGCTCATTGCGACCATCATGATGGTCATCATCGGCTTTTTAACGCCGCTGCTGCTCTCCGAAATCGTGGACAGCATACTGGGCAGCGAGCCATTCACAATGCCGGATTTCCTCATGAACCCGATTAACGACCTCGGCGGACGCGATTTCCTCCGTCAAAATCTGTGGATTCCCGCGCTGGCGCTCATCCTGATGAACGTCGTCAACGGCGTGTTCACGTTCATAAAAGGTCGTTCTTCCGCGATTGCGAGTGAAAATATCGCCCGCAAACTGCGCAATGACCTCTATCGCCACTTGCAGCACCTGCCGTTTGCGTACCACGTTAAAGCGCAGGCGGGCGAGCTGATTCAGCGCTGCACATCTGACGTGGATACGATTCGCCGCTTTCTGGCGGTTCAGGTGATGGAAGTTGTCAACACGGTGCTGATGGTCGTTATCGCCATGAGCATCCTGCTGCCGCGCTCCGTGCCGATTACGCTCTACAGCCTGATTCTTGTGCCGCCTTTGTTCTGCTTCGCGACGTGGTTCTTCAAGATGGTGCATAAGTCCTTTGAGGTGGCGGACGAAGCGGACGGTGTGCTGAACGCCGTTTTGCAGGAGAACCTCTCCGGCGTCCGCGTCGTGCGCGCCTTCGGACAGCAGGAGCGCGAGGTGGAGAAGTTTGACCGCGTGAACAACGATTTGCGCAAAAAGAACCTCCGCCTGAATGAACTGCTTGCCATCTACTGGGGCGGCGGCGATGCCATCAGCATGACGCAGACGCTGCTGACACTGGTGGTCTGCATCATCTACGCCTGCAACGGCTGGATTACCGTCGGTACGCTGATTGTTTTCACCTCCACGCTGGGGATGCTGCTCTTCCCGATTCGTCAGCTGGGCCGCACCCTGTCCGACGCGGGCAAAGCGATGGTGTCCATGAAGCGCGTGCAGGCGATTCTGCACGAGGAAGCCGAGCCGGATGAGCCGAACGCCCTGAAGCCCGACCTGCACGGCGATATTGTGTTTGACCATGTGTCCTTCGCTTATCCGGATGACAACGTGCCGGTGCTGCGCGATGTGTCCTTCACCATCCCCGCTGGAAAGACGGCGGCAGTGCTGGGCGGCACGGGCAGCGGCAAATCCACCATGATGTACCTGCTGCAGCGGCTGTATACGCCCACGGGCGGCAAAATCACCATCGGCGGCGTGGATATTCAGCAGATTGACCGCAAATATCTGCGCGCACACGTCGGCTTGATTCTGCAAGAGCCGTTCCTGTACTCCAAGTCCATCCGGGAGAACGTGGGCATCACCGCGCCGGAGCAGGAAGCGGAACGCATTGAGCACGCGGCGGATATCGCCAGCGCATCCGGCTTTATCGCCAAGGCGGATAAGGGCTGGGAGACGGTCGTGGGCGAACGCGGCGTGACACTCTCCGGCGGACAGAAGCAGCGAATCGCCATCGCGCGCACGCTGCTTAAGGACAACAACATCCTCATCTTCGACGACTCCCTTTCCGCTGTGGATACCGAGACGGACGCGCAGATTCGCGCTGCCCTCCGACACGAGCAGAAGGACGTGACCACCCTCATCATCAGCCACCGCGTGACGACGCTCTCGCAGGCTGACCTCATCCTCGTGCTGGAAAACGGGCAGATTACGCAGCAGGGCACGCACGCTGAGCTGTGCAGCCAGCCGGGCCTGTACCAGCGCATCAACAGCATCCAGAACGCCTTGGAGGAAGAACTGACGCAGGCCAAGGCAGCGGAAGGGGTGAACTGATATGCAGTCCTTTCAGGAACAGGATTATACCAAACGATTTGATCTCTCCCTGTGGCGCAAGCTCATCAAGGTTGCAAAGCCGTACCACAAGAACCTGATTGCGGTTGTGCTTTTCATGGCGGTTTCTGCAATCATCGACGTGATTATGCCGAACATGAATGCCTACGCGATTGACGTGTTCATTGCTAACCACAGCACGGCCGGGCTGGTTGGGTTCGTCGTAGCGTATGCGCTGCTGACGGCGGTGCAAGTGGCGACGATTTTCGGCTTTCTGCGGCAGTGCGGCATTGTCGAAACCGGAACGTGCTACCTGATTCGCAAGCTCGGTTTCCAGAAACTGCAGGAACTGCCCTTCTCCTACTACGACCGGATGCCCGTAGGATACCTCATGTCCCGCCTGACCAACGACACGCAGCGCCTTGCGGACACCATCGGCTGGTCGCTGGTGGACTTGTGCTGGGGCGCGGTGTATCTGGTTGCCTGCGCCGTGCGGATGCTGACCATCAACTGGCGGCTGGGGCTGATCGTCATGCTGGTGCTGCCGCCGCTGGCCGTCATCAGCTGGAAGTTCCAGAAGGCGATTCTCGCGGCGTATCGTCAGGTGCGCAAGAACAACAGCCAGATTACCGCGGGCTTCAATGAGGGCATCAACGGCGCAAAGACGACGAAAACCCTTGTGCGCGAAGAACTGAACATCCAGGAATTCGAGACGGTTTCCGCCTCCATGCGTTCCGCGTCCATCCGCGCGGCGACGCTCTCAAACCTCTTTCTGCCCATCGTCGTGTCGCTGGGGTCTTTGGCGACGGCGTATGCGCTCTGGCAGGGCGGCAACAGCGTCATCGGCGGTACGCACGTTTTCGGCGTCGCCATGACCGTCGGCACGCTGACCATGTTCATCAACTACACCGTCAGCTTCTTCCAGCCTGTGCGCGATATTGCCCGCATCTTCGCGGAACTGCAATCCGCACAGGCAGCGGCGGAGCGCGTCATCAGCCTGCTGGAAACGGAACCCGATATTGTGGATTCTCCCGAAGTGGTGGCGCAATACGGCGACAATTTCCACCCCAAGACCGAAAACTGGCCCAAGCTCATCGGCGACATTGACTTCGAGGACGTCACCTTCCGCTACAAAGAGGGCGAAAAGGTGCTGGAACACTTCAACCTGCACATCCAGCACGGGCAGACCATTGCCCTTGTCGGCGAAACCGGCAGCGGCAAGTCCACCATCGTCAACCTCGTCTGCCGCTTCTATGAGCCGACGGAGGGCAAAATCCTCATCGACGGCGCGGATTACCGCACGCCCAGTCAGCTCTGGCTTCAGTCCAACCTCGGCTACGTCCTGCAGTCGCCGCACCTTTTCTCCGGCACGGTTGCGGATAACATCCGCTACGGCCGCCCCGATGCCACCGACGAGGAAGTCGCGGAAGCCGCCCGCATGGTCGGCGCGGAACCCTTCATCCGCAACATGAAGGATGGCTATCAGGCGGACGTTGGCGAGGGCGGCAACCGCCTCTCCACAGGGCAGAAGCAGCTGATTTCCTTTGCCCGCGCGATTCTGACGAACCCGTCTATTTTCGTGCTGGACGAGGCCACGTCCTCGGTTGATACGGAGACGGAACAGCTGATTCAGCACGCGATTCAGAAGGTGCTGGCGGGGCGGACGAGCTTCATCATTGCGCATCGACTCTCTACGATTCGCTCGGCGGATCGGATTCTGGTGATTCAGAATGGCAAGATTACGGAAGATGGGACGCATCAGCAGCTGATTGCGAAACAGGGGTATTATTATCAGCTGTATACGAATCAGTTCCAGGAGGAACAGGGGCTGGAGATTTTGGATGGGGCGATGGCAAAGGCATAAAGCCGCATAAAAGCGGAGTAGGGGAAAAGCGACCAAGCCGGGCGCCGAAAAAAGGGTCAAGGGGCAATGCCCCTTGCGGAGTCCAGAGGCGGCGCCTCTGGTGGGGTTTGGGGCAACGCCCCAACTGCTGGACGTGTGACCGGTAGAGGAAAAGCGACCAACTCCAATCCACGAACGCTGAACAGCGAAGCGCTTTCAGCGCAGCAGTTGTAACTTCGCGCTCCCGCAGGAGCGCCCTCAAGCTACTCTATCCACTACTTGCATATTGTCGCGCCAAATGGGCGCGACCCGATAGCTGGAAAGGAGACATCCTCATCATGCGCCAAACCCGCACCGTCTCCCTCGACACCCTCGAATACCTCTACGTCCCCGATGTTGCCTACGTCACCTACGGCGAAACGCAGCGGAAAATGCAGCTCATCATCCCGTACCGCCCGCATTGGCAGGACGGCGAAACCGTGCCGCTGATTGTCTTTCTCCCCGGCAGCGCATGGTATCGGCAGGAAATGTACAACTGCATCCCCGCACTGGCGAAACTTGCGGAAAGGGGATTCGCCGTTGCATCCGTGCAGTACCGCGAATCGAAAATCGCGCCTTTCCCCGCACAGGTAGAGGATGTGCACCGCGCCATCCACTATATCGCAGAACAACTCGCAAAGCTGTTTCATATCGACATGGCGCGCACCTTCCTCATGGGCAATTCCTCCGGCGGACATATCGCGCTGCTGACGGCGCTGCGTCAGGCGGCGGGAATTGCGGATGTGTCGGAACTGCTGAATTTCCCGATTTGCGGTGTGATTGCGGAATCCGCGCCGAGCGACTTGTTCCTTTGCGCAAAAGAGGGCGTTCCGGCAAACATGCCCGCGACTTTCCGCCCGACTGCCGATTTGCTGGGCGTGTCCTGCCTGCAGGAACATCCGGAAAAACTCGCGGAAGCCAGCGCACAGACCTATCTCGCGCCCGACCGCGCCGTTCCGCCGATTCTCCTGCTCCATGGTGACCGCGACACGCAGGTCAGCGCCGCGCATAGCCGGACGCTCTACGAGCGCCTGATGCAGAACGGCGCCGAGGCGGATTACATCGAGCTGGCAGGCGTCAACCACGGCGGAGCGCCCTTCTGGACGGAGGACGTGCTGCAAATCATTGCGGACTTTATTCACAAGCACTACTGACCCATCGGAGGAAAATCCACCATGTACCTGACATCCTACTTCACTTCGCCTAACCAGCCACAACTCCTCGCACAGCTTCGTGCCTGCGAGTGGGGCGCGGCGAAGTTCCTGACGGAGCTGCTCGAAAAGGAACAGTTCCATCACACCCTCGGTGCGGGCGACTGCTACTTTCTGATGGCGGGCGACCAAATCGCCGCCTTTGCGACGCTGACCGACCGCGACTGCGTGGATGCACCGGAACTCCGCCCGTGGTGCGGCTTCGTGTACACCTTCCCCGCGTACCGTCATCAGCGAATTGCCGGAAAGCTGCTGCACGAACTGGCGGAAATCGCCCGACAGAATGGGGAAAACCGCGTCTATATCGCGACCGACCACGCGAATGTGTACGAAAAATACGGCTGCACCTATCTGGACAGCCGGAGTGACATTGACGGCGAAATCAGCCGCATCTACACACTGAACGCATAAAAGCGGGGTGAAAACCGTGATTTTGATGACTGCATTGGCTCCATGCGCGTCGTAAGGGCGTTGCATGGAGCGTCCTGCGGCTTTGCGTATCTTCATCCATGCAACATATTGCATGAAGGAGCAAAGCCATATGAAACTGAAATCGTTTTTCCACTCTCTGCGCGAATTGCGCCATTTCCTCCTGTTGTTCACGACGCAGGCGCTTTCGTCGCTCGGCAGCGCCATGACCAGCTACGCGCTTGTTATCTGGGCGTATCAGCAGAGCAGGTCGGCGCTGTCCACCGCGCTGCTGACCGTCAGCAGCTACGCGCCGTATGTCGTATTCAGCCTGTTCTGCGGCGCACTGGTTGACCGCCTCGATACGCGCCGGACGATGCTCGTCAGTGATGCGCTTGCCGCGTGCACAACCGTCGCGGCGCTCGTCCTGCTGCAAACGGGACGGCTGCAAATCACGCACTTGTATCTCCTTAACGCGCTGAACGGCTTGATGAACACGCTCCAGCAGCCCGCCAGCGAAGCCGCAACGACCGCGCTGCTGCCGAAATCGCAGTACCAGCGGGTCGGTGGACTGCGGTATCTCTCCTCCAGCCTGTCCGGGCTGCTGACACCTGTGCTGGCAATGGCGCTGATGACGCTCGGCGGTCTGCGCGCGGTCATGTTCGCGGATTTGGCGACATTCGCCGTCGCGTTCACGGCGCTGCTGTGCTTCGTCCGTATTCCGAAGCGGCAAACTGGCAATCAGCACGAGTCCTTCCTTGATTCGACCCGGCAGGGGCTGCGGTTCTTCCGCCAAGCGCCCGGGCTGCTGACGCTCGTGCTGTACCTCGCGGCGATTAACCTCGTCTCGTCCATGTACGAAGCTGCGCTGCCGTCGCTGCTGCTCTCGCGGAGCTGGGGCGGGGAGACTGTCATGGGCATCTTCTCCACCGTGACCGCGCTGGCGACGCTGATCGGCAGCCTGCTCGCTGTCCTGCTCCCCGCGCCGAAAAGCCGCGTGCGGGTGGTGTGTGGCTGTTTGCTCGTCTCGATGGGCACGGAGAACTTCCTGCTCGCCTTCGGGCGGAATCTGCCGACGTGGTGCGTGGGCGCTGCGCTGGGGTGGCTGTTGATTCCCGTCATGAGCGCGAATCTTGATGCGCTGATGCGGCTGAACATCCCGGAAGGAATGCAGGGAAGGGTGTATGCGGTGCGGAATGCGCTGCAATTCTTCACAATTCCGGTCGGGTATACGCTGGGCGGGGCGCTGGTGGATGCGGTGTTTCGGCCGCTGATGCGGAATCCGCTGCCGTGGCTGGAAATGCTGTTCGGACGGGATGAAGGCAGCGGCGCGGCGTGCTTTTATGCGGCGCTGGCGCTGATGGGGGTGCTGACCTGCTTGTTTTTTCAGAGTAGGAAATCCCTAAAGACACTGGAAGGGGATAAAGCCGCTTAACCCAAGGGGCAGGGGAAGTGCAACCAAGCCGGAGTACCCGCAAGCAAATCCAACCGACCAGCATCGGGAGAAGCTGTTTCTCTCGGTGCTGGTCTTTTTGCTGCGGGGGAAATCACTCATGCGAATTCCGCTACTCCCACTTCCGCTGACGAAAAAAGACCGCCTGCGCACTTGCAGACGGTCTTGCAGAAAAACAGGATTATTCCGCGTCCTCCACGGTGAAGGTCGGGATGACGCCGCCTTCGTAGGTGGTGATCATGTAGTCGTAGGCTTCCTTGGAGGTCAGCGCGGTGTGCAGCGCCTTCAGCCAGTCGGAATCAAGGTCAGCGGGACGAACCGCGACGATGTTGGCATACAAGGTGGCGAACTCAGAGTCAGCCGCTTCGACAAACAGACCGTTCGTAGTGGGCTTCAGACCAGCGTCCAGCGCGTAGTTGCCGTTGATGACGGCAATGTCGTAGTCTTCGAGGGTGGGAGCAAGCAGTTCAGCCGCCACTTCGTCAAACACATAGCCGTGGGGGTTCATTTCGGCGGTGATGTCGTACTTGGTCAGGGAAGACGCAGCGGTCGTTCCTTCCGGCACGGTAATCAGGCCAGCAGCCTCCAGCAGCAGCAGAGCACGGGTCTCGTTGGAGGGGTCGTTCGGCAGGCCGATGTGCGCGCCGTCCTGCAGGTCAGCAAGGCTGGTCACTTTCTTGGAGTAGATGGCGAAGGGTTCGTAATGCACGGTGAACGCGGACACAAGCTGTTCGCTCTCGGAAGCGGTTTCGTTGTAGGAGTCGAGATAGGGCTTGTGCTGGAAATAGTTCGCATCGTCCGTGCCGTCAGCAACCGCCGGATTCTCCAGCACATAGCCTTCGTACACAACGACTTCGAGCTTGTAGCCCAGTTCCGCCAGCTTTGCCGTCACCGCTTCGGATTCGAGAATCTCCGCGTGCGGGGCAGCCGTCGCGCCAACGCGGATGACCTTCAGTTCATCAGCAGACGCAACCGTCAGGGACAGCGCCAGAACCAGCGCCAGAGCCAGAGCAAAGAACTTCTTCATTGTAAGCACTCCTTTCATTTTTGGGAAACCTATTTATTCAAACACCATACGGGTGAATGAAACGATTTATGGGGAGACGCAAGGGTCTTCGACCCTCTCGACACCCTTTTCGCGATGGAGTTGGTGACACGCCCATGCAGTGTCCGCGTGCTTATCCTTATTTCCGGCGGCGGTGGTCAATCGCGTGGCTGAGCCAAGTGCCGCCCATCTGGAAGAACTGCACCAGCAGCACCAGCACGATGCTCGCGGCGTACATCACGTCGTACTGCCGCTTGTTCAGACCGTAGGTAATTGCGACCTTGCCTAAGCCGTCGCCGCCCGCCGTGCCTGCCATCGCGGTGTAGCCCAGAATCGTGGTGATGCAAATCGCGAAGCCGTTGACCAGCGACGGCATGGCTTCGGGAATCAGCACCTTCCGCACAATCTGGAAGGTCGTCGAACCCATCGCCTGCGCGGCTTCCACCACGCCGTTGTCCACTTCCAGCAGGCTGCCCTCGACCATGCGCGCCACATACGGGAATGCGCTGACCGTCAGCGGGATGATGATGGACACCGTGCCTGTGCCGCGGCCGAGAATCGCGCGCGTTGCGGGGAAGAGCATCACCATCAGGATGATGAAGGGCACGGAGCGGAGCAGGTTGACAATCACGCCGATAATGCGGTTCAGCGTCGGTTTCGGGAGAATGCCGTCCTTGCGGGTGATGACCAGCAGGACGCCCAGCGGCAGACCAATCAGGTAGGCAAAGAATGTTGCGGGCAGGGTCATCAGGAGGGTATTGCCTGTTTCCTCCAGCAGCATGGAACCCAGCCGTTCCCACGTCATGCTCATGCGCGCACCTCCTCGACCGTCAAGCCGCGTTCTTTCAGGTATTCAATCGCCCGGTGGCAGACCATCGGGTCGTCGGGGCGGCTGATGAGCAGCTGCCCGTACTGTGCGCCGTTGAGTGTGTGCACGTCCGCACTGCGGATGCTCAGCGGCACGCCGAGGTGCAGGATGAGGTCAGCGACAATCGGCTCAGCGATTGTTTCGCCGTTGAAGACGATGCGGATGGCAGGTTTCTCCTGCACCTGCTCGTGATTTTCGCTTGCGACGATGCCGAACAGCCGCTTGCCTGCTTCGCTGCGGGTGTGGGTGAACACATCGTCGACGCTGCCCTCTTCGGCAATCACACCGCCGTCGAGAATCGCGACGTGGGTGCAGATTTGACGAATGACCGCCATTTCGTGGGTGATAACGACGATGGTGATGCCCATCTCCCGGTTGATTTTTTGCAGCAGACGGAGGATGGCTTGCGTCGTCATGGGGTCAAGGGCGCTGGTTGCTTCGTCGCAGAGCAGCACTTCGGGGTCGCTGGCGAGGGCGCGGGCGATGGCGACGCGCTGGCGTTGACCGCCGGACAGCTGCGCGGGGTATGCTTTCGCCTTGCTTTCCAGCCCGACAACTTCCAGCAGCTCCTTCACACGGGCGTTGATTTTCGCGCGCGGCACGCCGATGCACTCCATTGGGTACGCGATGTTCTTCGCGACCGTCTGCTGCATGAGCAGGTTGAACTGCTGGAAAATCATGCTGACCTTGCGGCGCATCTGGCGAAGCTGCTGCTTGCTCATGTCCGGCACGTTCTGCCCGTCAATGAGGATTTTGCCCTCTGTGGGCGTGTCGAGGCGGTTGATGCAGCGGATGAGGGTACTCTTGCCCGCGCCGGAGAGACCGATGATGCCGAAAATATCGCCTTTGCGAATCTTCAGGCTGATGTTGTCCAGCGCGACGACCTCGCCGCCGGTTACGGGGTAGACCTTCTTGACGTTCTGCAGCTCAATCTGCATGGGGGGCTGAACCGGCTGCTTAAGCGTCTGCTGGGGTGCTTCGTTGCTCATGACGTTTGCCTTTCCTTTCCCGAAATCGTCCGGGCAAAAAAACAGGGGACGCCGGCATCTCTTCGATGCAGCCTCCCCAACAATTGCGGTAGGTTCTGCCGGAGGAATTGCTTTCATCCTCCAGCCATCCGTCAGGCGGAATGGCGCATCGAATTCGCGGCACGACGAAACATGCTCATGTTGCACATGCACATGGGCATCATCATGTTCATCATCGTAGCGGCGAACTTCATAGCGCGTAACTCCTTTCCTCTGCGGATGAAAGAATCATACCATGTTGCTATGCATTTGTCAACCCCGAATTTGCCTGAAAATTGTTTTTTCCCTGTTTTCCCAGCGTATTCGCCGATTTTCCCCCTCTTGCATCCTGTTTCGCCTTATGCTACAATGGCGGTAAGGCGGATTTTGCGCCAAAATCCGAAATCAAGCAGATGAAAAGCGGCATTTCGCCAGAAAGGAAGCCCCCCGCATGGATGACCAGCGCCATCACCCCTATGAAAACCTCCAGCTGAACATTGCCGGTCACGCGCACTACGAGTACTCAGAAGTTGCGTGCAGCTACGTCCCCATGCACTGGCATGACGCGCTGGAACTGATTTATATCCTCAGCGGCGAGCTGACCGTCGAGACCGAGCAGCGCTGCTGGCAGCTTCACGCAGGACAGTGCATTTTCGTCAGCCCCTATGTGCTGCATTCCACCATCAGCCTGTCCGGCAGCACCGTCCTCCTGCTGCAAATCCCGACCGAGGAATTGGGGGACTTCGCGCCGGAAACGCGTTCGCGCCAGTTCATCTGGGACGCGGCGACGACGAATCCGACGATGATGGCGGCCATCGAGCGCGTGAAACAGAAGCTGCTGCAAATGCAGCATACAGCCAGCAGCGATTCGCCCTTCAGGGACATCCGCATGGCGAGTCTGCTGCTGGAAATCACTTATCTGCTCTACGAGGAGTTTTCGTGCCCGGTGACGGAAGGCAGCATCTTCCGGCGCGAGAAGAACCGTCAGCGGCTGTCAGCGGTGATTGCGTACACCGAGGCGCATTATCGGGAGAATATCGCCCTGAGTGATGCGGCGGCAACGCTGCACATGCACCCGAATTCGTTCTGCCGCTTCTTCAAGGAGAACACAGGCGTGACGTATCTGAATTACCTGAACGAGTATCGGCTGTCGAAGGTGTATGAGGATTTAGTGACGACGGACGTGGCGCTGCATGAGATTTTGGAGAAGCACGGCTTCACGAACTACAAGCTGTTCCGGCATATGTTTGCGGAGCGGTTTCATACCACGCCGGGGCGGATGCGGGAAGAGCTGCGATAAAGAACGAGAAACATGGGCGTACGGGTGAAGGAATCAAGAGGGCGACCGCAGACATTCGTCTGTTTTCATGCCCCTTTGTCGCCTCCGCAGAGGCGAATTCCCTTGCGACAAGGCAGCAAAGCAGCGGAGAACAGCATCCATCAGAATCCGTAAAAAGCCACATGAAAACACCCCGCAAGTTCAATCCTTGCGGGGTGCGTTTTTGTGCTGTCAGCGCAAACGCGCGTCAGGCATTAGTCCACATGGACACCGTAGATGGCTTCCAGCTTTTCGCGGCGTTCGTCGATGATGTTCTGACCGCCAGAAGCGAGGTAGTCCGCCATGCCCTTGTCGTACACGGAGTCGAACTGGTCAACGGGCGCGACAACCGCCTGCGTCAGCATAGCGTCGCGCTTGGAGTTCAGGGAAGTGCCAACGTCTTCTTCCGCGGAGATTGCGCCGCAGGAGAACTTCTTCACAATGCGGCCGTTCAGCTTGCCGTAGGTGTTCGCGGTGATGATGAAGTCAGGATTCACGCCGGGGTAGCTCAGCGCTTTGGTCGCCGCGGTGGCATCGCCCAGATACAGACCGTTGACGGTGATGGTGTGGTCGATGTTCATGCCGGAGTTCATGATCCATTCGCCGGTGGCGTTGAGCATCTCATACGCGCCGTTGTCGGTCATCTTGTAGGTAACGCCTTCCTTGCCGGTCTGCAGGAACTTGATGGTTTCTTCGGAGGAGATGAAGTTCAGGTACAGCAGGGAAGCCAGCGGTTCGTCGTTGGTCGCAGGGAAGAACACCTTGCGGTCAATGCGGTCAGCCAGATACTTGCGGGTGATGCCAGCGTCGTTCTGGAAGCAGTCCACAGCGATGAAGCCAGCGTCTGCGCCGTTAGCGCGGGTCAGGTTCGCCTGAATGGAGTCTTCGCCATTGCGGTAGGGGTAATCCCAGTTGTGGATGAAAGCGCCGACGAAGCCGGACTTCATCATGTCGTCCTCAACGCTTGCGTCCGTGTACAGCGCGAAGTCCTTCCAAATCAGACCTTCGTTGTACCACTGGTTCAGCACGCGGATGCCTTCCTTGTAGTTCGGGTAGAGCAGGTGACGGTCGTCGTAGCCGTAGACATACAGCGTTTCGTCGGACACGTCCTCCGGCACCTTGGAGACATTCAGCAGGTCAGCGCGCCAGCCGATGTCGGTGCTGATGGAGAAGGGAACCATCTTCGCAGCGTCGGCGCCCAGCAGCAGCTCAGCGTTGTCGCGGAAAGCGATCAGGCAGTTGTGGAACTCTTCCTCGGTCGTGGGGAGTTTCAGACCCAGCTTGTCCAGCCAGTCCTTGCGGATGAAGGTGTTGATGCGCGCGGATTCCGCCAGCACCGCTTCAATCGCCCACACAGAGCCGGTTTCCGGATCCTGATCGTAGTAGATGTTGTAGTCGCCCAGCAGCGCCCACAGATCCGGCAGCAGATCCTTGTATTCGGTCAGCAGCGGATTCAGGTCGATGATGCCGTCCATGCCCGCGAAGGTCTGGATCGTCGGGTAGGAGTAGGTGACGCACACGTCGGGCGCGTCGCCGGTGGCGAGCAGGTTGTTCAGGTCGTCAACTTCGGTCCAGCGGCCGACAGACACCAGTTCAACGTCCACGTTGTACTTGTCAAGCATACCCTGCTTGATGTACTGCGCGTACACGCTGCTGGTCGGGTCGGAACCACCGTCGTTGTAACGGTTGTAGACTTCCACGGTGATGTGGCGGGTTTCGGTGAACTTGCCGTCCACAAAGCCGTTGTCCGCGGATGCGGTCGTGAAGATGCACAGAGACAGCACCATCGCGAGCGCAAGAACCAGAGACACGATGCGTTTCATAGGGTTTTTTCCTCCTTTTTATTTGCAGGGCTCACACGTCCCTGAAATACGGTGTTATAATACTATTTCCTGCATTCACCTGCACCATCTGCTCGCGCCTTGGTGCATTCTCATTTGGAAATAGTATAGGTTCATCAGCCCTTGACTGCGCCAATCGTGACGCCGGTGACAAAATAGCGCTGCAGCCACGGGTAGACCAGCAGAATCGGCACGGTTGCAAACATGACGGACGCCATCTGAATCGTCTTGGAAACGCCGGCGCTGAAGAAACCTTCCTGCGTGGCGATTTCGCCGCTTTGAGTGGAGTTCTTGATGATGTTGTACAGCAGCAACTGAATCGGCCAGTACTTTTCCGCTTTGCTGGACTTCAGGTACATCAGCGCATCGGAGAAGCCGTTCCAGCGGCCGACGGCGTAGAACAGCGCCAGCGTCGCCAGAGAGGGCAGGGACAGCGGCAGATACACCGTCACCAGCGTACGGATCGGGCCTGCGCCGTCGATCTCCGCCGCCTCGCGAAGGCTGTCCGGCACGCTGTAGAAGAACGAACGCAGCACGATGACGTTGAACACGCTGATGCAGTTCGGCAGAATCAGCGCCCACGGGGTGTTGAGCATCTTGAGGTTGTTCAGCAGGATGTAGCCCGGAATCGTGCCGGCGCTGAAGTACATCGTGAACAGGATGATAAAGTTGATGACCTTGCCGCCGCGCAGATTTTTGTAAATCAGCGGGAAGGCGGTGCAGACGGTCAGCACAAGGCTCAGCACCGTGCAGACGACGGTCAGGATGCCCGTCCACGCCAGAGACCATGTGTACTTGCTGTCGCTCAGAATGGTCTTGTACGCCTCAAAATTCCAGCCCTTGGGCCAGAGGAACACGTCGTTGCGAATCAGGTGTTCGCTGGAGGACAGGGAGCTTGCCAGCACGTTGACCATCGGCAGCAGGCAAATCATCATCGTCAGAAAGATGATGAAGGCAATGATGAAGTCGCCCACGCGGGTCTTTTGGGATTTGATCATGCCCTGATGGACTTTTTTGCCGTTGAAGGTAGTTGTCGTCGCCATATCGCAGCCTCCTTACATGATGCCCGGCTCGTCGAACTTCTTCGCCAGCGTGTTCGAGGCAAGCAGGAAGATGACGCAGACGACGGACTGGAACAGACCGACCGCTGTGGACAGGGCGAACTGGTTGCCCTTGATGCCGCGCTCGTAGACGAAGATGGAAATCGTCTTGCTTGCGCCCTCAACCAGCGGGTTGCTCAGGGTGAACGGACGGTCGAACTCGCTGCCGAGGATGCGGCCGAGGTTCATAATCAGCAGGATGATGATGGTGGAGCGGATGCCCGGCAGGGTGATGTGCCAGATTTTGCGCAGGCGGCTCGCACCGTCCACTTCCGCCGCTTCGTACAGCTCCGGGCTGATGCCGGTCAGCGCGGCGAGGTAGATAATGGTGTTCCAGCCGCATTCCTTCCAGATGCCCAGCACGATGTAGGTTGCGCGCCAGTTGTTCTCCGTGCCTAAGAAAGCGATATTGGTGCCGAATATCTGGTTAACCAGACCATCGTTGGTTGCCAGCAGCCGCAGCGACAGACTGGAGATGATAACCCAGCTCAGGAAGTGCGGCAGGTACAGCACGGTCTGTGCGACGCGCTTGAACTTCGGGAATGCCAGCTCGTTGAGCAGCAGCGCCATCAAGATGGGCATCGGCGTGCCGATAACGAGGTCAAGCAGGTTCAGGATGATGGTGTTCTTCAGCGCATCGATAAAGTTCTTATCGTTGAATGCCTTGATGAACCATTCCCAGCCGCCGTTTTTCGCCCAATCCAGCAGCCACGGTGCTTTCAGAATGTTGTTCTTCTTGAACGCCAGCAGAATGTAGGACATGGGAACGTAGCGGAAGATGATGAAGAACGCCAGCGGCACGAGCAGCAGCAGATATAGCGTGCCGTATCGCTTCAAGTACGTTCCCCACCGCATGGTGGAACGTCCGGTCAAATCCCGGCGGACAATCGCCTTGGTAGATTGCAAAAGGATCCCTTCCTTCCCTTTGGAATTGCACAACGACGAACATCGTTCATCTGGCTCTATTATCGCCTGATTACACATTTGACGCTAATCATTTTTAGCGAAATATCTCTCATTTTTAGCAATTTTTGTACCGATGAAACGAGTATAGATTGTGATTTTCTATACAATTCAACCAAAGTGATGAATTCCGCATCTCAAATCGGAATTTCGCGCCAGCCGTGATTGACATTTCCGCCCGAAACGGCTATGATGAAGAAAACAGCACCTTGAAGGCGCGCCCGCGCCGAAGAAGTCAAGGGGCGAGCAAAAAGCCGGAAAGGAGGACGTAACGCCGTGAAGAGCAACATGTGGTACATGCGCCAAAAGGAAGAATTCGGCGAAGACCGCAGTCAGGGCATCCGTTTCTACGATAACACCCAGACCTGCGATTACCTCCCGCATTGGCATATGACCTATGAGGTCATCATGGTTATCGCCGAGGACCTCACTGTCATCGTCGAAAACGAGCGTCATCTTCTTCATCCGGGCGATATCATGGTCATCCCCTCCGGTGTCGTCCACGAAATCCACACACCCCCGACCGGCCAACGCTATTACTTCCTCCTTGACCGCGAGCGCCTGTTCATTATCGACGGTCTGCTGGCGGCAGAAGAAGCCCTCCAGCCGTGCATGGTGATTCGCAAGGGCAGCGCGCCCGAAATTGAGCAGCGCGTAAAGACCGCTGCGGCTGAGGCTGGGGTGGCGCAGGATCGCTTTGGATTAACGGTCGCGCGGCTGGAATTGAGCCGGATGCTCATTGACCTGCTCCGCCGCCATGCGCAGGAACACGGCACAGAACTGAACCGCCGTGTCCGCCACAAGGAGCAGACGCAGATGCTCTTTGTTGACATTCGCGACTATGTGATGGCGCACTGCGCAGAGGATTTGTCCCCGCAGAACATGGCGGATAAGAGCGGGTACAGCCGTTACCACTTCGAGCGCCTTTTCTACGACTGCTTGGGCATATCGTTCCACGAATTCCTGACCCGCCAGCGGCTGACGCTCTGCAAGCAGCTTCTGGAACGGACGGATGATTCGATTACGTCCATTGCGGGGCAGTCGGGCTTCGGCAGCATTGCGACCTTCAACCGGGTTTTCCAGCAATATGAGGGCATGTCGCCCTCCGCATACAGAAAAAGCGGTGCTGCCCAATCGAAAGGATGACTGGACACACCGCAATAATAGAAGAGGATGCGCATGAAGTCATTTGTGCAGAAACACGGAAAACTGCTGATTAACGTCGCAGTGGCGCTGATGGTGGCTGCTGCCTGCATGGGTACGCTCATGCAGAACAAGCAGACGCGAAGTCTGGTCGGCGCATGGATGATTTACGACGGCTATGATGGCGGCGATCTTGCGCCAAACGTGCTGGTGTTCGCGGCGGATGGCACGGGTATCGGCTATGCGCTGGACAGCGACGGGCTGGACAACGGGATGGAGAACATCCTCCTCCCGCGTGAGCGGCTTTCGGATGCACAGCCGTTCCATTGGCAGCAAAGCGGCAAAACGCTGACGATGACATACGACGCGGGTGACACCCGGCAGCTGGAAATTGACATTTCCCCGATGGGAAACACGCGGGAATTGTCGCTGACCCTTGGGGGCTTGGGTGGCGGGTGGATTCCCGTGACAATCGCAGAGTAATACTATTTCCAGATTCAACTGCGCCATCTGCTTGCGCCTTTTCCATTCTGGCGTCCGCTCATTCCACTTAGCGTAGCGCTGCTACGCTGCGTTTCATTCACGTTAGCCAGAATGAAAAATTCGCGGCGCATCTTGGCGCATTCTTATTTGGAAATAGTATAACACAAAGAAGGACGAAGCATTCCCGCCTCGTCCTTCTTGCTATTATCCTTTTTTCTCCGGCAGTCGCTTCGCCGCCCACGAAACCGCCGCCATCACCAGCGCGGCAAGGACAATCAGCCCTGCCAGCGCGCCGTACTGCGCCAGCGTCAGGTGCTCAAAATAGAAAATCTGCTTGAAATAGCACACCGCCAGCACGAATCCGGCGGTCATGACGGTGCACACCGCCGCGCGCAGCTTCGTCAGCGGGACGGAGACGGAATAGAGCATCATCAGCCCGACCGCGCCCGCGCACAGCGCCGCCAGCGTCTTGCAGTCCGCCATATCCCAGCCGAAATTCACGCCCGCCATTGCCGCCATGGAGCAGATGCACACCGCCGCCGCGCCGGGAATCGCCCGCGTCAGCACCGTGCGCAGGAAACTGCCCTGTATGCGGTCCTGATTCGGTTCGAGCGTCAGCAGGAACGCCGGAAGGCCAATCGTCAGCGAGGAAATGAGCGTCAGCTGAATCGGCTGGAAGGGGTATTCGACCGGGAACAGCAGCGTCAGCAGCGCCAAGGCGAAGGAATACAGCGTTTTGACGAGGAAGAGCGACGCCGCGCGCGTGATGTTGCCCACGACACGCCGCCCCTCCGCGACAATCAGCGGCATGTTCGCGAAATTCGCGTCCAGGAGTGTCAGCTGCGCCGCCTGTTTTGTGGCGTCCGCGCCGCCCGCCATGGCAATGGAGCAGTCCGCTGCCTTGAGTGCGGGAATGTCGTTCACACCGTCGCCGGTCATGGCAACGTGATGCCCTTTCGCCTTGAGTGCCTCGACCAGCGCCTTTTTCCGCGTCGGGGTCACGCGCCCGAATACGGCGTAGCGCTCGCAAGCATCGGGGAGTTCGTCGTCCGATAAGGTGGAGGCATCCACCGCGCCGCCCGACAAGCCGACCTTGCGGGCAATCGCCGCGACGGTCTTTTCGTCGTCGCCGCTGATAATTTTCAGCGCAACGCCCTGCGTATGGAAGTAATGCAGCGTCTCCTGCGCCGCGGGGCGAATCTCGTCGGTCAGCAGGCACAGGCCAATCACGCGGGTGACGGCGGGCGCGTCAGTTTCGGTGACGCAGCCGTCCGCTTCCGCCAAAACCAGCACGCGCAAGCCGCGCCCGGCGCAGTCCGAAAGCGTTTTGCGAATCGGCGCAAGATGCGCATCATCCAGTACAAACGTCGGTGCGCCTAAAATCAGCGTTGTACCATCCGCAAAAGATACGGCGGACTTTTTCCGTTCGGAGGAAAATGGCAGGACAGCCACGGGCTTTTCGCCCTGCACATCGGGAATTTCCGCGCGGAGGGCATCCAGCGTGCCGGAACGCTCGTCCATGCTGGACAGGAAGCGCCCCAATTGCGTCCGCATGGCGCCCTCGTCCCCAGAAAGGGGCAGCAGCGAATCCAATGTCATCTTACCCGTCGTAATCGTACCGGTTTTGTCCAGACACAGCACATCCGCGCGGGAGAGCGTCTCAATGCCGTACAGCTCCTGCACAAGGGTGTTTCGCTTGCCGAGCTTGATTACGCCAACCGCCAAGGCGACCGAAATCAGCAGAATCAGCCCTTCGGGAATCATGCCGATCATGGCGGCGACGGACGTAGGGACAGCTGTTGTCAGCGGAAGGTGCTGGAGGAAGAACTGCTTGCAGAACAAAAGCAGCCCAATCGGAATCAGCGCCGCGCTGACGATGCGAATCAGGCGGTTGACCTCCGTCATCAGCACCGATTTCGGGCGGCGAATCTCCTTCGCGGAACGCGTCAGGCGGGCGGCATAGCTTTCGTCGCCCACATAAACCAGCTGCGCGGTGAAGGTTCCTTCTAAAATATAGCTGCCGGACAGAAGAAAATCGCCCGGCTGCTTGCGCATGGGCGTGCTTTCCCCCGTCAGCAGGGATTCGTTCGCCGCACCCTGCCCGCTGGTGACGACGGCATCCGCCATTACTTGGTCGCCCGCGCGGAGAATTACCAGATCGCCCTTGACGAGCGCATCCGGCGCGCAGGTCTTTTCCTGCCCATTGCGCAGGACGTGCGCGGTCGGGGCGTTCAGCAGGGACAACTTGCGAATGGTCTTGCGCGCGCGAAGCTCCTGCACCGTGCCAATCAGCGTGTTCGACACCACGACACCCAGAAACAGCATGTTCCGCCAGCTGCCCACCAGCGCCAGACAAACCGCCAGTGCCACATTCAGCCCGTTGAAGGGCGTGAAGAGATTTTCCGCCAGAATCTGCGCGGTGGATTTGTCGGGGCGGTGGTGGGAGATGCTCGGCTTGCGGGAAGCCGCCTCCTCGTCCGTCAAGCCGCTTGGCGCGGTCGGGGTGAAATCCGCCGGAAGCTCCGTGTTGACCTGCAAGATATCCGCCATAATTTGTTATGCTCCTAATACATCCGCCGCCGCGCGCAGGGACGGCAGCACTTCAACGCCCGGCACCTGACGCAGCACCGCGTCGCACTGGTGCCCGCCGGAAATCAGCAGACAGCGGCAGCCGATGGCGCAGGCAACCTCGGCGTCGTGGCTCGTGTCACCCAGAAACACCGTGTCCGCCGGGTCATAGCCCTTGCGCGAAAGGTAATCCTTCGCCAGCTGCACCTTCGACACGGCGTAGACGTCGCCCAGCCCCAGAATGTCGTCGAACATGCCATCCAGCTCTGGAAACTTGACGACCTGCGCACGCAGCTGATCCACCTGACTGGCGGAGATAATCGCCTGATGGAAGCCTGCGTCGTGGAAGCGATGAACCGCCTCCGCTGCCGTCTGGTGCAGCTGCGCCAGATGGAAGTTCGCGACGTAGCCTTCGTTCCATTCTTTCGCCACAAGCGGGAAATCCTCGTCCGTCACGCCGATGTCGGTATAGTAATCCTTGACCGGAAAGCGGAAAATCCGCCGATATTCCTCTTCGCTTGTCAGGCGATAGCCGTGGCGCGCGAAAACTTCATTGTTGATTTTGACCACCAACGGTACGTCGCTGAGCAGCGTGCCGTTCCAGTCCCACAGAATCGTCATTGCTTCTTAACCTCCGAAAATTTAGGGTAACGCTGATTATACCACACTTTCGGAGGAAGGACAAGCGCTTTTTTGCAAATTACTTGCTGTAATAGCTCTTGAAGGTTTCGCCGTTGTCCATGTGAATGACGCGCGGTTCATCCGCCTTCGCCTGCTTGTAGTTCTTGCGGCGCGTAATCACCAGCGCCACCAGCCCGACAACCAGCAGCAGCATCCCCAGATTCACCACCAGCCCCAAGAGACCGCCTAAGACACTAAACCCAAGCTGCACAGCAGCGACAATCGCCTCAAACACCATGCTGATGAAAGAACCAATCACATGGAAAACCGAATCGATGAAAGCCATCATATCTGTATCCTCCTGCGCCGATGAGGGGCGCGTCCTGTCGTTCTGACAAGAATAAGGATAGCACAAGCGGAATGGAAAATCCATCGAAGGATGATTAGAAATTCATGAGGAAATTCTCATTTTTGCGGAAATCCCCCGATTGCGTTTCCGTGTTCATTCTGCTATACTCGATAGCAGAAATACGCAAAGGGGGATTCTTTCGCATGAATATTACGGTTTATCTGGGGGCAAACGAGGGCAGCGACACGTCTTTTCGGCAGGCGGTGGAGGAACTCGGACGCTGGATTGGTGAAAGCGGCAACGCGCTGGTGTATGGCGGGTCGAAATCCGGCTTGATGGGCGCGCTGGCGGCCAGTGCCCTGGCGGCTGGCGCGGAGGTGACGGGCGTGGAGCCGGAGTTTTTCATCAGCGAGAGCTTTCAGATGGAGGGGCTGACGGAGCTGATTGTGACGAAGGACATTCCGGAGCGCCGGACGAAGATGATAGAACTGGGGGATGCGTTCATTGCGTTTCCAGGCGGCACGGGGACGCTGGAAGAGGTGTCGGAAGTGATGTCGAAGCTGGCGCTGAAGCAGATAGATGCCCCGTGTGTGCTGTATAATTTGAATGGGTATTATGAGGGATTGAAGGCGCTGCTGAGGCATATGGTGGAAATGGGGCTTTCGACGGAAGAAAAACAGGAAAAAGTGTATTTTGCGGAGAATTTGGGGGATATTAAGGCGATTTTAGGGGCGGAAAAATAATATAATACTATTTCCAAATGAGAATGCGCCAAGATGCGCCGCGAATTTTTCGCTCTGGCTAACGGGAGTGGAATGCAGCGTAGCAGCGCTACGCTAAATGGAACGACCGGACGCCAGAACGGAAAAGGCGCAAGCAGATGGCGCAGGTGAATCTGGAAATAGTATAAAAAGCGGGATTGCGCATTTTTCACGCAACCCCGCTTTTTGTCCCTATGCAATTCTCAGAAGCGCCGTGCGCGTCTTATTCTCCCATGCCCTGGTCGCGCGCCTGCGCGGTGTACAGCTCGTAGTATGCGCCGCGCTTGGCCATCAATTCGTCATGAGAGCCAGCTTCCATGATGCCCTGATTGCCAATGTACAGGATGCGGTCGCAGTTCTTGATGGTGGACAGACGGTGCGCAATGATGAACGACGTGCGTCCCTTCAGCAGCGCCTGAATGCCGTCCTGCAGCAGCTTCTCCGTCTTGGTGTCGATGGAGGAGGTTGCCTCGTCCAGTATCAGGATGCGCGGGTCGCTCAGCAGCGTGCGCGCGAAAGCAATCAGCTGCTTCTGCCCCTGCGAAAGGCTGCCGCCGCGCTCGTTCACGGTCGTTTTGTAGCCCTGCGGCATTTCGCGGATGAAGTCGTCCGCGCGGACAACCGCCGCCGCCTGACGTACCTCGTCGTCTGTCGCGTCCAGACGGCCGTAGCGAATGTTATCCAGAATCGTGCCGGAGAAGATGAAGGAATCCTGCAGCATGATGCCCATCTGCGAGCGCAGGGAGTGCAGCGTCACGTCGGTGATGTCGTGCTTCACGCCGGATTCATCCGTCAGCGTGATGGAACCGCTGCGCAGGTCGTAGAAGCGGCAGAGCAGGTTGACGATGGTGGACTTGCCCGCGCCGGTCGGGCCGACAAGCGCAATGCTTTCGCCCGCCTTGACGTGCAGGTCAACATCCTTGAGGACGGTCTGCCCTTCCTCATAGCCGAAGGTGATGTTGTTGTAATCAACTGCGCCGGTAATGGGCGGAAGTGTCTCGGCATTCGGCTTGTCGTCAATCACGACTGGTTCATCCATCGTCTCGAAGATGCGCTCCAGATACGCCATGTTGTTCACGAAGCTGTTGTAGATGTTCGCCAGATTCGTAATCGGCTGCCAGAAACGGCTGACGTACTGCCCCATGGCGAGAATTACGCCGAAGGAGACTACCGCGCCGCCCAGCCAGTACACACCCGCGTAGTACATGAGGGTGAAAACAATCTGGGTGATGATTTCCGAAGAGAGCCAGACGCTGTTGGAGATGTAAATCGCCTTCAGCCACGCCGCGCGGCACGCCGTCGCCAGCCGCTGCATGATGGAGCAGTTGACATCCTGCCGCGCAAACAGTTCGCTCACGCGCACGCCGTCAATGGATTCTGCCAGATACGCGTTGTAGTTGCTGTTTTTGTTCGACTGATTTTGCCACGCGCGGCGCTGACGAGGCTTCAGGATGATGATAATCGTCACGAAAATCGGCAGACCCGCCACAACAATCGTCGCCAGCGTCGGTTCGGTTGTGTACATGTATACGACGATGAAGATGATATTGATGATTTCCAGAATCGAGTTGATGATGCCGTTGGAAAGAATATCCGACACACTGTTGACATAATTGATGACGCGCACGAGGATTTTGCCTGCCGGACGGCTGTCGTAGTAGGCGAAAGGCAGCTGCTGCAGGTGCGCGAAGAGGTCTTTGCGGATGTCGTAGATGATCTGCTGACTGACGAACGCCATGATGCGGGAGCGGATGACCGTGAAGACGATGCCGACGATGATGATGCCCATGAACGCCAGTGCCATCTTCAGCAGCAGGTCAACGTTTTTCTGCGGCACAGCGACGTCCATGACGGTCTGGGTGATTTTCGGCACGGCGAGGCTCGTTACCGATGCCAAGGCGGAGAGAAACAGCGCCAGCAGCATCTTCCACTTGTGCTTGCCGATGTAAACGCCCACGCGCTTCAAGTGCCGGAAGTCAAACGGGGTTTCCAAGCGCTCGTCTACGTCAAATTTGTTGCGCGCCATGTTACATCACCTCCTGCGGAGCGGTGTCGGGCGTGATGCCGTTTTGCAGGCAGTACGTTTCGTAGTAGTAGCCGCGCTGACGCAGCAGCTCCTGATGCGTGCCGCGCTCGGTCACGACGCCGTCCTTCAAAATCAGGATGAGGTCAGCATCCTTGACGGAGGAAATGCGCTGGGCAATGATCAGCTTCGTGCAGTCGTAGGGGAGCTGACGCAGCTGCGCCTGAATGTACTTCTCCGTCTCCATATCGACGGCGGAAGTGGTGTCGTCCATGACGAGGATACCGGGCTTGACTGCCAGCGCGCGCGCCAAGGCAATGCGCTGCTTCTGCCCGCCGGAAAGCCCCACGCCGCGTTCGCCGATAATCGTGTCGTAGCCCTCGGACAAGCCCTTGATGAAGTCGTCCGCAGCCGCGCGGCGGGCGAAGTCGTGCACTTCGTCCTCCGTCAGCGTCTGGTCGCCGAAAGCAATGTTGCCTTCCACCGTGTCGGAGAAGAGGAAAACATCCTGCGTTGCCGTGCCGATGCCGTCGCGCAGCTGCTGCAGCTTCCACTTGCGCACATTGCAGCCGTCAACGGAAATGCTGCCGCTGGTCACGTCGTAGCAGCGGGCGAGCAGCTGAATCAGCGTCGTTTTGCCGGAACCGGTCGGCCCCATGATGGCGACGGTCTGCCCCGGCTTGGCGGAGAACGTTACGTCGGACAGCACCGGCTGCGAGCCGTAAGCGAAGGACACATGGTCAAAGGAAATCGCACCCTCGATGTGGTCGTGATTCACCGCGCAGGAGCTGTCTACAATCTCCGGGCGGGAGACTTCAATCTCCATGACCTTGTTCGAGCAGGTGATGAAGCGCTGCCAGTCGTTGAGCAGGTTGCCCAGCTGCCGCATGGGGACGCTCAGCGTCCACGCCAGCTGGGTGAAAATCGTCAGTTCACCCGCCGTCATGCCGTCGGTAATCATCAGGTAGCCGCCGAAAAAGACGGTCAGCAGCGTCATGGCGTTCGCCAGAATCTCGATGAAGGGGTAGAAGGACAGCCAGCGCTTGTTGATATCCAGATTCGCATCGCGGAAGGCGCGGGAACGCTCGTCGAAGCGGTTCTCCTCGTATTCCTCACGCGCAAACGCCTTCACCACGCGGTTTGCCGCAATGTTCTCCTGCGCCTTCGCGTTCATGTCGCTCATCTTGTCGCGCATGTCCACGAACATCCGCCGCGCGCCCTTGGAGTACACTTTCGTGATAATCATCAGCAGCGGCGTGACGCAGACCATCGCCAGCGCGAGCTTCCAGTTCACCGAGAACAGGTAAATCGACGACGACACGAACATGACGATGCTGTCCACCGCCACATAGTCTATGTATGCCAGAAAATGGCGGCACCAGTCCGTGTCGGCGGACAGGCGCGTCATCAGGTCGCCGGTGCGGTGAATGTCGAAAAAGCGCATGTCCTGATACTGCAGACGCGTGAACAGCCGCATGCGCAGGTTCATCAGCGTGTTCTGGGAGGAATGCTCCAGCAGGACAACCATCAGGTAGCGCAGACCTTCGCGCGTAACCTTGACAATCAGCATCGTCAGCAGCAAGCCGACGAGCGGTTCGGGGTTCTGCGCGACAATGACGTCATCCATCAGGCGCATCGTCAGGTAGGGGTTGATGAGCAGCATCAGCGACGTGACGGCACTGATGATGAGGCCAAGAATGTGCCACTTGTGGTAGCGCTTGTCCATTACGCCCCACAGCCATTTGATATTCTCCATCGGTTACTCCTTATACAGGGTCGATTCGATTTCCTTTGTCACAAAGTCAGCAATGCGGATTTTCCATTCCTCGTCCGGGTGGACTTCGCCGTGAGAGCGGGCAACGCTGCGGTCAAAGCCGCTTCCGTAGAAGCTGTCGATGCAGTGCACACCCGTTTTCTGCGCGACTTTCTGGATGACGCGGCGCTTGAGCAGCCCGTGCGTCTCGTCCATCCATGCCTGCGGGGTGTATGTTTGCAGCGGCGTGGCGAGAAAAATCGCCGCGTTCGGGCAGACGGTCTGCAATGTCCGCACCGCCCAAAGCAGCGAAGATGCCATCGACGTGCGGGTCAGGGCGGCATAGGGGAGTTCACAGACGGCCGCGAAATCATCCGCTGGGGCATTTTCCGGCTGATTGCCATCATTGGTGGAGATGGCGATGTAAATCACGTCCGGCGTGCTCAGCGTGCCTGTGCCGACACCGATTTCCGCCGGAATCGCATACTCGACGCCATCCACCGTCCAGCGGATGAGGCTGCCCTTCGGCGTAAGCGCCTGCAAAACGCGCCGCACCTGATTAGACAGCACGTTGTCCGCCGTGTTCGTGTTCGGCGGCTCGATGAGCGTTACAGGCGTGATGTTCCTATCGCCTTCGTGCCAGTCGGAGCAGGTTGCGTACCCGCAGGCGGCATTCAGCACCTCCTGCGCGTTCAGCCGATGCGCCACCATCGTGCCGATACCGCTGACCTGGTCGCTGGTGATGCTGTCGCCCATGCAGCAGAAGCAGCGGATGTTCATGGGGTTGTCCTCCCTTGTAGAAAGACGTGTCGTTCAGTCGTAAGTTCATTAGAAACGGTTTGATGATAGCACGGTTTTTTCCTTGTTTCAAGGGGGCTTTTGGAAAGATTTCGACAATATTTCTTGCCTATCAGTTAAGTAACAAAAAGCCGGAAAAAAGCCACAAAGCGGCGATAAAAACCAGCGACAGGAGTGGCGAAACCGAAGGTGCCCAGCAGGCAACCGCGGACTTTGTCCGTTTTCATTGCCCTCTGGAAGCATGGAAAAGACCAGTTCAAACATGCCCATCAGCATAGAATCCGAAAAAACCACCCAACGAAACCATTTTCGTTCTGGTAAGAAATCAGACATTCTTGACAAAACACAATTTTTGTGTATAATTAAATTATTGCATCATCCATTCCATAGACCCCCAAGACGCTAAGGGAGGAAATAAAACATGAAACACTGGGTCGCACAAGCGCTTTTTCTGCTGATGGCACTCTGCTTGTTTCTGCCCTGCTTCGCCGCAGCGGAAGAGGCCGCGCAGACCGCCGTCACCATCGACTTTGAGGATGGCAACGCCGCCGCATTCAGCCAGTCTGGCTCCTGCACCGTCGGCGTGACGGAATCGCAGGCACACAGCGGTAAGCAGAGCCTGCGAGTTTCTGGACGCGGCAGCAATAACTGGGATGCCGTTGACCTCTCCGCTGCGTCGCTTGGCATTGAAGCCGGCGCGAAAGTCCACCTGTCCGCCTGCGTCTACGTCGAAAGCTCGGAAGACGGCGCTATGGCGATTGGCAAGGCGGGCGGCGATTACGCCTACTACGCGCAGGTGAACGTCAAGGGCAAGGAGTGGACGGAAATCTCCTGCGATTTCGAGGCGGACGCGGGCGTCAACATCCGCTTCCTCACGGCGTCGGATAACTATCTGGGCAAAAACTACTGCATTGATGATGTCACGCTGACCATCACCGCGCCCGAAAAGGTGGATTACTCCGACGCGCCGCAGATTCACTACACGTCGGACTTTACCAGCGGCACGGACGGCTGGTATGCGCGCTCTGCGGGCAGTGCCGCCATCGAGACGAACGCTGACGGGCTGTACATCACCGGGCGTACCGCGACGTGGAACTCTCCCGGCCGCGATTTCGACCTCGTGCCGGGGCGCACCTATAACCTGTCCGTGCAGGTGAAGCAGGACGAGCTGGATTCGTGCAGCTTCATCCTGTCCGTCGCCCATACCCGCGACGGCGAGGAATCCTATGAGAACATTGTCACCGGCACGGCGAAGAAGGGCGAATGGGCGATGCTGTCCGGCTCGTACATTCCCGGTCGGTATGACAAGTATGTGCTGTACGTTGAGGGCGCGGGCAAGGAAACGTCCTTCACCATCCGCAATTTCACCTGCGACGAGAAGATTGACTCCTTCGACACCACTTCGCTGCCTGTCCTCAAGACGCTCTATGCGGATAAGTTCGATTTCGGCACGGCGGTTGTTGCCAGTGAAGTGGCGGACAGCAAACGCATGGCGTTCTACGGCAGCCAGTTCACCATCATGACCGCGGGCAACGAGATGAAGCCGGATTCGCTGCTGGACATGGCGGAATGCCGCAAGCTCAGCCGCACGGACGACACGGCCGTCGCTGTGAAGTTCGACAACTGCATTCCGTTCCTCGATTGGTGCCGCGACAATGGCGTGAAGGTGCATGGGCATGTGCTGGTGTGGCACTCCCAGACGCCCGAAGCCTTCTTCCATGAGGGCTACGCGACCCACAAGCCGCTGTGCAGCCGCGAAACCATGCTCGCCCGCATGGAAAGCTACATCCAGCAGGTGCTGACGTGGACGAACGAGAATTATCCGGGGCTGATTGTCTCGTGGGACGTTGTGAACGAAGCCGTGGCGGACGGCAGCGACCAGCTGCGCGAATCCAACTGGACAAAGACAATCGGTCAGGATTTCGTGAACCGCGCGTTTGAGTACGCCCGCAAGTACGCCGCGGACGGCGTGAAGCTGTACTACAATGACTACAACACCCCCCTTGACCCCAAGCTGCACGGCATCTGCGTCCTGCTGGACAGCCTGATTGCGGATGGCACGATTGACGGCTACGGCTTCCAGGCACACTACTCCGTCGGCAGTCCGACGATTGACCGCGTGGATTGGGCGTTCCAGCAAATTGCCAAGCGTGATTTGCTCCTGCGCGTGTCCGAACTTGACGTGGGCATTGACGATACGAGCGAGGAAAATCTGCAGAAGCAGGCGAAGTATTACGGCGACCTGATGAAGATTTTCCTGCGTTACGCCGGCCGCATCGAAGCGGTGCAGGTATGGGGCACGGTGGACGACATGAGCTGGCGCGCGGACGAGTACCCGCTCCTGTTCGACAAGGATGCCCAGCCGAAGCCCGCGTTTGACACGCTGGTGGAACTGGCGCAGTAAATCCATCATAAAGGCAGCACCGCGCAACTCGGCGGCGCGTCGGGCGATGTCTTTTCCGCCATCGGTGGCATGCAAATTTCTCGATTTACCGCCAGTAAACCTGACGAAAAATCCATTTGCCAGCCGACCACCTCATTTGTGCGGTGTTACCCTAACTTTAAGGAGGCGACGAAGATGAAGAAGAAGAGTTTTGCCATATTGCTGGCTGCGGCGCTGCTGCTGTGCCTGCTGCCGGGAATGGCGCCGGAAGCGAAGGCGGAAACCGTCCGCAACATATGTTTTTTCTGTAAGAAGCAGGCAGATCTTGAGATTACAGGATTCGAGCGATACAACGACGATCAGCATTATGTAATTTACAAATGTCCACTCTGCGGTAAAAGCAAGCATGCCATATTTCTTGGCAATCCAATCAGCTATCACTCTGGCGGCACCGAAACGCCGACCTGCACCACGGGCAAAACCTGCGCCCAGTGCGGCGCTCAATACGGCAAACTCGGTCACGACTGGGGCGCATGGCAATCCAGGGGCAACAACAGTGCGCATTTCCGCACCTGCCAGCGCGACGGCTGCGATGCGGTCGACACCGCAAGCTGCTCCGGCGACAGCAGCGCGACCTGCATCACCCTGGGAACATGCACTACCTGCGGCGGGCAGTACTACAGCGCACATACCTTCCCTGCGAATCAGGGCTGGGATTCGGATGCCGAAAACCACTGGGTTAGCTGCACCGTCTGCCACGAAGCGAAAACTAAGGTGGGCGCACATTTCTTCGTTCAGGGCAACGATAGCTCGTGCCTTAAGTCCGCAGCCACCTGCGTTTCTCCGCCCGTGTACTACACGAACTGCGCTTACTGCTACCGCAAGGGAACGGATACTTATGTACACCCATGGTATGGACCTGACCCGAACAACCACGACCTGGTGCACCACGACGCCAAGGCGCCCACCTGCACCGAAATTGGCTGGGATGAATATGACGCCTGCCAGCGCGAGGGCTGCACTTACACCACCAAGGTGGAAATCCCTGCGCTGAAACACAAGCTGGTGCACCACGATGCCAAGGCGCCCACCTGCACCGAGAACGGCTGGGAGGAATACGATACCTGCTCCCGCTGCGATTACACCACCAAGGTGGAAATCCCTGCGCTGAAACACGACCTGGTGCACCACGACGCCAAGGCACCCACCTGCACCGAAATTGGCTGGAATGAATATGACGCCTGCCAGCGTGAGGGCTGCGATTACACCACCAAGGTGGAAATCCCTGCCCCCGGGCACGATTATACCGAAAAGGTCGTCAAGCCCACCTGCGAAAAGGTCGGCTACACGCTGCACACCTGCAAAAACTGCAATGACAGCTATAAGGATCACCAGACGAAGACGCTGCTGCACTGGTATGGCGAATGGACGAGTAACGGCGACGGCACGCACAGCGCGACCTGCAAGCGCAAGGATTGCAAGCACGTCAGCAAGACCGAATGCGCCATCGTCGAATTCAAGCAGGATGAAGCGACGCGCACGCTCTGCCCCGTATGCGGCAATGTGAGCGATAGCACACATCTGGCGCTGGTTGAAGAAGTGACGGCGGAGGGCGAGCATCTGCCCTATGGCGAGCCGGTGCTGCGCATGGGTGAAACTGCGAACGGCAATACGCTGCTGAGCGTCTGCTTTGAAGTTTCCGGCAAGCTCACCCAGCCGAAGGGCGAGGTAAAAATCACGATGCCCGCCGAGCTGCTGAACGGCGGTACCCTGGCGCTGCTGAATGCCGACGATACGGAAATTGATCTGCCCTACATCGTGGAAGGTGAAAACGCAGTGTTCACGCTGGATTTCACCGATGCAGAAATTCCCACCGCGCTGATTCGCCTGATACCGACAGCGGAATAATCCCATTGCATAGCGTTTTTAAGGCCGTTGCAGAATATGAATCCTGCAACGGCCGTTATGTGGCCCGGCTTAGCCGAAGGCAAGGGTGTCCATCGAGAGGCGGAGTCTGAAGGAAGCCGGATGCCAGCGGGCAAACTCCCGAACCGACGAACAGAAATCACATAGTAGACCGTAGAGGGGCGGACGAGTGTGCCGAGCAACACAAGATCCAATGCTGCCCGAATCCCGTGCGGTAAATGTGGCGGTTATGTGGAAGAAAAAGGCGGCTGCCAGGTTTATCCCCTGACAGTCGCTCCACTGCTTACTTTTTTTCCACTTTGCTGCTGCCGCGGATGGTCGCATCCGGCTTGGCGGCCTGCTTCATGAACGCCGACGGGCTGATGCCGACGATGTTCTTGAACTGCTTGGAGAAGTGGTACGGGTCTTGCATCCCGACTTCGATGCCCGCCTGACGAACCGTGTGCCCTTCCTCGCGCAGCAGCTCCTTCGCACGCTCCATCTTGCAGTGCAGTACATACGACAGCGGCGGCATACCCACTTCGCTCACGAAGCGCTTGCGGAACGTTTCCATCGGCATACGGGAAATTGCCGCCATCTCCGCCAGAGAGAAGTTGTCCTTGTACTGATTCGCGCGCAGGGTGTCCACGACCTTCGCAATCTCGTGCGAAAGCATCGCGTCCATGGCGACCGGCTGACCCCAGTGGCTTGCCAGCATCCCGTACATCAGGTGCTGCAGCTGATATGTCGCGTCGCTGGTGTCCGTGTGGCGGACGATGACCTGCACAATCTGCTTCGCCAAGTACATCTGGCTCGGCAACGCCCCCTGTTTCAGCGGCATATGCAGCAGCGCGCCCATCTTGCGTACGACCATCGGCGCAAGCGGGCCTTCCAGCGCAATCCACACGCAGCGGACGCTCTCGTCAATCTGCAGGGCAGCGTCGCGGTTGCCGGCGGGCAGGAAGCACGTTTCCTGCTGTTTCAGCGTCAGCTCATGCCCCTGCCAAACCAGCGTTGCTTCGCCTGCCTCCACCGCGAACCAAATCCACTGGTCATGCGGCTTAATGGGGCGTCTCCCTGCCTCAAACATCGCCGTGCCTGCCGCGTGAATCCACGCACCGCTGGAGCGGGTCAAGCTGCCCGGCTTGTGGTATCCTTCCACCACCATAGTATCCGCCGCAGCCTCTACGTCTGCGAACAGGTAAGACTCCATGCCCTTCATCCTCCTTCAACCAAATGGCACAATTGTCATTATGGCTATTATAATGCCCAAATCGGTTGATTGTCAAGAGGATTACACGATTTTCCCGAAATTTTTCTGAAGGATAGCCGTGCGTGCCCGAGTATGGATGAATGCCATCCAATACAGGTTAGCATCGGCAAACTTTTCGCCCGAAAAACAGCAAATGTACAATTCTGCCCTTGACAAGCGCAGGATGAGCGGACTATAATAAATCCGAATACGCGGCAATGATGCCGCCGAACGGAGGAATTTTCTCCATGATGCTGTCTGTGCTGTTTCCGTTTACGTTCCCGGCGTTTTTCGCCGGGCAAATTGACGTACCGTGAAGCAGCAGCCGCAGCGATTGAGGAAAACATCAGGCGCGGAAGCTCTTTTGCGGGCTTCCGTGCTTTTTTTCGTCCATTTGAGCCAATAATGATTTTGAGCCAATAATGATTGACGCAGGAGGTTGAACACCATGATTATCGTCTTGAAGCAGGGCACGACCCAGCAGGAAATCGACACCATCACCAATGCCGTGGTTGCGCGCGGCGTATCCGTCAGCCCGATTGTCGGCACGGAGATGACCATCCTTGGTCTGACTGGCGACACGAGCCGCATTGACCCCGACCAGCTGGAATCCTTCCACTGCGTCGAGCGCATTATGAAGGTCGCTGAGCCGTTCAAGAAGGCAAACCGCGCGTTCCACCCCGCGCCGAGCGAAATCAAAATCGGGAACACGGTTGTCGGCGGCAAGAAACTGGCGATTATGGCTGGCCCCTGCTCCGTGGAGAGCAACGAGCAGATTACCGCCGTGGCGCAGGCGGTGAAGGACGCGGGCGCGACGGTGCTGCGCGGTGGTGCGTTCAAGCCGCGCACGTCCCCGTACTCCTTCCAAGGACTGGCATACGAGGGGCTGGACATGCTCTGCCATGCCCGCGAGCAGACCGGGCTGCCCATCGTGACCGAGCTGATGTCTCCCTACGACATTGACACCTTCGTGGAGAAGGTGGACTGCATTCAGGTCGGCGCGCGCAACATGCAGAATTTCGACCTGCTGAAACAATTGGGTAAGATTCGCAAGCCGATTCTGCTTAAGCGCGGTTTGTCCGCCACCATCGAGGAGTGGCTGATGAGCGCGGAGTACATCATGGCGGGCGGCAATGAGCAGGTGATTCTGTGCGAGCGCGGCATCCGCACGTTCGAGACGTACACGCGCAACACACTCGACCTGTCCGCCATCTGCGCGGTGAAGAAGCTGAGCCACCTGCCGGTGATTGTTGATCCGAGCCATTCGACCGGTAAGAGCTGGATGGTGCAGCCGATTGCGCGCGCGGCGATTGCGGTTGGCGCGGACGGCGTGATGATTGAGGTACACAACGACCCGGCGCACGCTTTGTGCGACGGTGCGCAGTCGATTACGCCCGCCGCGTTTGTGGACGTGATGGCGGATATTCGGAAAATCGCCGAAGCTGTTGGGCGCGAGGTGTGATGATGCAAAAACTCCCCTGCTTGATATGGACAGGGGAGTTTTGAATATTGACCTTTTTGTTTATTGCGTGATGTTGCCGCAGGGGGAATCGCCGCTGCTGCGGCGACAAGGGGGCTTTCCGATCGCCCCCTTGACTCCTTCGGCGCGGTCACTCCCATGTTGCTTGGTTTCTACCGGAAATTTAGCGAACCGTAGGTTCGCTGGATAAACACGCGGACACTGTATGCAGAAGCGCTCAACTCAATCGCGAGAAGGGTGTCGAGAGGGTCGAAGACCCTTCGCGGGTGCAGGGCAGAGCCCTGCCGGAGTCCAGAGGCAGAGCCTCTGGCGCCTCCTTTACCCCCGTAAGAATTCAATTACTTCCGGCACATACTTCTCCATCACATCGTTCGTGGACATGTAGATTTCGTGCTTCGCGGGATAAACGGAAAGTTTCGCGCCGGGGACTTGCGCGACGAATTGTTTCTGCTCCGGCAGACAGACTGTCTTGTCCAGTGACGCTTGGCAGAGCAGCAGCGGCGTGGTAATCTGCTTGTCCTTTGCCGGGTCAAGCAGCACTTTCGTCACGCCAATTGCTTCCTGTACCCAGCCATAAGTGGGCGAACAATTCTGCAAGTGCGCGTTGTCGATGCGCTTGCGCTCGTAGTAGTCAAAGCGGACGCGGCTGGTGGCGCAGGATGTCTCGAACGGCTCGTTCTCCGGGCTGAACGGTTTGCCGATGAACGCGCGGTCTTCCCGCTTGCCGATGGCGCACATGAAGTCCGCCGCGAGTTTGCCCGCCCAGCGCGGCAGCGGCGCACTCGACGGCGCAATCATCGGCGCAGTCAGCACCGCCCGCGCGAAATACTCCGGGTGATTCATCAGCGTCATGCCGCCAATCGCGCCGCCCATCGAGTGCGCATACAGCACGCGCGGCAGATGCTCCGTCCTCGGCAGGACGACACCCGACATGAACTCCTCCAAATCGCGCAGATAATCCGAAAACGCATCGACGTGCGTGATGGAGGTGTCAGAAATTTTGCGGACGGATTTGCCGTGACCGCGGTGGTCGATGGCGTAGACGTTGAACTTCTCGTTCAGAAAATACCACGTCATTTCGCGGAATTTCTCGGCGGATTCCGTGTAGCCGTGCAGGATGACGACGGCGCGGGTCGCATCCGGCTGCTCGTAGACCTCTGCGTGCAGCGTTCCGCCCGTGGAGAGCGGCATGTCCATCTCCTGGCGGCGCGAATCCAGATACGGCTCTACCGTCTCGGTCATGACGGCGGCATAGTTGCTTTCGGGCAGAATGGAAATCATAGCGTCCTCCTGTGATAATAATGCTTGACATGTCTATTATATCAGAAAAAGAACGCAAAATGCAAGGGCTGCACCGACTTTTCCGGCGCAGCCCTTGATGTTATTTGCTGATTTCCTGCTGAAGCACGTCAAGGAACGCTTGACGGCGGCAGTTCTTGAACGAATAGGTAAATCCATCTGACGTAAAGCGGAACGTGTAGCCCTTGAGAATTTCGCCCATCAGGCTGGTGGTGCTGAAGTCGGTCACGCCCTTGAGCGGAATGGTGCGCATCAGCTTGAGCGGCTCGGACTTCATGTTCGTGTCGTAGATGAGCAGGTCATTGCCCTTCACGCCGAGCAGCACCATGCCGAAGCTCCCGTCCGGCAGCTCCTTCACCGTGGCGCAGAGCGCCGCCCCGCGCGCATCGCAAACGCCCGCGTCCTGCATCTGCTGGGCGTATTTCTCCTGATTTGCCATGAAAAATCAAACCTCCTTCGTTGGCTTTGCGCCTATCTCCATGATAGGACGCTGCGGTTGATTTGTCAAGCGAACGCGGGAAAATTTACAAGTGGAATTAGTTCGGCACATACATCGGTGTCAGCCCCATTTCGAGATACACCGTGTTGACATGCTCCTGACACGCGCGGGCGAACCCCTCCGCGTCAAACGCGCCGTTCAGGTAGCGCTGCATGAGCGTTTTGAGGGCATCGTCGAAGGTGACGGGGGAGTCGCCGGGGATGTAGGCATACTGGACGAGGTTTTGATAGTGGGCAATGTCCTCCGGGGAGACGGAATAGGGGTGTTCGGTGATATAGTCCAAACCGCTGCGGGCGTAATCAAGGTCGCTTTCGTCCTGCGTGGTGCGGTTCTCTTTCGCTTCCAGGCGGGCGATTTCCCCTTGGTATCGCGCAACTAACTCGTCGTAATCAGAGCGGATAACGGGCTGATTCAGCGACGCATCCCAAAGGTAGGATGTTGCGGATTCATAGGTCGCCAGATAGTGCATTAGGTCAATCGCACCGTCGATGTTGTTGGAATAGGGATTGATGACGGCGACGACGGTCAGATAATACAGACCGGAAGGCGCATCATCGAGGACGGAGGGAATCAATTCGATGTACGTGGAAGGCGTGACAGAAGCGGCAGACGAAGTAAAGACTTCGTAGTCTGCGAATAAATTTTCCTTCGATGTTTCAGGCACAGTATTCCTGATTTTTTCGGCAATACGAGCAAATTCGGGACGCAGAAAATTGATTTGCCCATCCACTCGTTCAGAAGCAATCAAGAACTGGCGCAAATAGAACGTGAGCATATCCTGCTGCGTGTACCTGTATTCGAGCATCAGCACATAGTCACGGCTCAAAAGACCGCTGTCGAACAGCACTTTACTAACGTCTAACAACTCATCAAAGGTTGTTGGTGCGGAAAGTGCCAATTCTTCCAGCAAATCAGGGGAAAGAACTTGCCACCCCCACGGCTGTGCATCAACATACCAGCCGACCAGATTGCCATTGTCCATGAGCGCATTCTGAAAGGCAGGATACAAGTCGCCGAGTTTATCCATCAAATCGCTGGCATCGGTCAGTGGATAGTAATAGTGTTGCTTCTTGATTTGGTCCAGTCCAGAACGCGTTTGAAAAACAAAAACGTCGATATCGGGATTGCGGGATGCAAGTGCGGTGGCAATGTCGTTTATGCTGCCATTTCGGAAATTAACGTCATGCCCTGCGGCAGCATAATCTTGAAAAGCGCTATAATTGTAATCCGTGCAGAGAATGCGAACACTTGATACATTCTCTGCGGAACTTACGGAGAGCAGCAACAAAAAAAACAGAAATAAAGCAAAAACTTTTTTCAACTAAACTCCTCCTCTTTTTAGTATTTAATCCTTCAGGCATTTTCATGCCTGAAGGATTGGTAAGACTTACGGTGCCCAAGAGAAATTAATTGTAACTGAAGTCGTCTGAGCAGATTGCGTTTGTACGCGTGCGAAGAAAGAAGAATCAACAGCGTTGAAACCATCAGCATTCAAGTAATAAACAGTACGGGGACCTGTACCAGAAAAAGTATAATTCGATGTTGCGGCAGTGCCGTTGGAGTAGCGAATGCGGAAATTTAGAAGCAGAGTATCTTGCAAACCAGTGAGTGAATTGATAGTGACAGAGGGATCACCAGTTTTGGTTTTCTTTACGTAACCAGTTTGTGCAGTTCCTCCGTGGGACATGGCGGTCAACTCGGCGGTGGCGGCGATTGCCGGAGCAAGGCACGCGAGGATAAGAACAAGCATCAAGGTAAAGGCGATGAATTTTTTCATATATTGTGTACTCCTTCTTCATTCGTCGGTCGTTACAGTTCCATAGCGTGACGGGACGTGCGCCAACGGTATCACCTCCACTTTCTATCAATCTCTCCACTGATATAATACCACAGGCTGTTCTTATTGTCAAGATAATACCATAAAAAGTACATGCGAAAACTTTGCGAAAATATCAGTTTGGCACATACATCGGTGTCAGCTCCATTGCAAAACAAATCCCCCGACTGCCTTGCAGCAGCCGGGGGAAATCAGCATCTTATGCGTTGAAATTCAGATATTCTTCTTCCGGCGGGGGGACAATCTCCGCACGGGCTTCCTGCAGCATCAGCATCTTTTCGCCCTGCGCGTCCACTGCCTTGCACTGCGCGGTCAGGCGGAAATATGTCTTCGTGCTGGGCTTCTGGATGCCTTGCGTAATCCAGCCGATGGGCTGAATGTCGTTCGCGCAGCACGTCATCGCCATCCGCCCGAACATGTAATAGCCCTTGGGCAGCGAGCGGTCAGCGAAAGCCTGCCCCACCAAGCGCACAGTCTTGCGGTCGTAGCGGTCGGCATGGTCAAGCGAATCCAGATAGAAGGTCGGAATGTCCTCGTCCTTGATTTCGATGACAGCGGACTTCATGTCGTAGGGAAGGTCTTCGTCCGCCACGCCGTCTTCGCTCGTGCCGTCGGTGTTCTCGAAAATGATGTTCGTCTTCGGGTTGACCGCTTTGAGCTGGCGACGCCACGGGCTCTTGTTTGCGCCGGGCTGGCAGCGGTTGACCAGAATCAGGTCAGCGACCTTCATCGGGTCGGTCAGCATCTGGCGCATGTTGGTGAAGTAGTTGTCGAAGGTGTTTGCGTCCACCGTCGTGATAATCTGCACGACTTCCCACTTGCGCGGCAGCATACAGCTGCCCAGCCGTTCAATCGTCCAGATGCTGTTGTATTCGATGATGACGCGCTCCGGCTGATACTCCTTGTCCAGCGCTTCCATCTTCTTCGTGTTCATCTCGTCCGCTTCGTCGAGGACGACAACGGTCGTGTTCTTCGCCGTTTCGTATTCCTCAACGCCCTCTTCGCAGCAGATGACCAGCGTCTTCTGCCCGCGCGAGAAGTTGTCGTCCGTCAGCATGGAGTTGATGAGCTGGGTTTTGCCGCTTTCGAGGAAGCCGGTAATCAGGTAGACTGGTGTAAATTCCTGTTCGCTCATGCCTTGAACAGCTCCCGCAGTGCTTTTTCGTCGATGTGCGCACCGATGACGCACAGGCGGCCGGTGTAATCCGGCGTACCCGGACGGAACTGGCTCTCGCCCGGCACATAGTCAAACTGGAACCAGTCGCCCGCCGCGTTCTGCAGCACGCCCTTGGCGCGCAGCACCGTGCCGTACTCTTCTTCGTCGGACAGCTTGTCCAGCATCGCCTTGACCTCGTCCTGCTCGTAACGGTTTGCAGTCTCTACGCCGACAGACACGAACACTTCGTCCGCGTCATGCCCGTGGTGATGATGGTGGTGATGTCCGCAGGAGCAGGTTTCGCCGTCCTCGTGGTCGTGATGATGATGTTCGTGCTCATCCTCGTCATGGTCGTCGTGATCATGATGGTGATGATGCTCATGGTCGTCATGGTCGTCGTCATGATGATGATGGCAGCAGCATTCCTCGCCGTCCTCGTGATGGTGATGATGCTCGTGTTCATCCTCGTCGTCATCATCGTCGTCATCGAGGTGGATTTCCATCGGCTTGCCGGATTCAATGACTTCCAGCAGCGTATCAGCGGACAGGTCATCCCACGGCGTCGTCACGATGCGGACGCCCGGATGCTGCTCTTCCACCAGCGCGCGGCTCTTCTCGATGCGCTCTGCGGACAGCAGCTGCGTGCGGCTGAAAATCACCGTCGCGCTCGTCTTAATCTGGTCGAGGAAGAACTCGCCGAAGTTCTTCATATACATGCGGCACTTGCCCGCGTCCACAACGGTCGCGCAGCCGGTCACAACGAGGTCGCTGTGGCGTTCCTTCGCGCGCTCGACGGCAGCGAGGATTTCGCTCAGCTTGCCCACGCCGGACGGCTCAATCAGCAGGCGGTCAGGATGATACTTCGCAATCAGATCATCGACCGCCTTCTGGAAGTCGCCCACCAGCGTGCAGCAGATGCAGCCGGAATTGAGTTCATCGACGATGATGCCCGAATCCTTCATAAAGCTGCCATCCACGCCGACTTCGCCATATTCATTTTCCAGCAGGATGATTTTTTCCTTCGCAACGCTGCCTGTCAGCAGCTTCTTGATGAGCGTCGTTTTGCCCGCGCCCAGAAAACCCGAAATAATGTTGACCTTAACCATAGCTGTTTTCTCCTATTCCTCAGGGTCTGGCGGCTCATTCCCGCCACACGCTATTATACCACATTCGTCAAGGTCTAACAAGGGGAAAATGAAAAACATTTGAGTGCGGGAGCATATGAAAAAGCCGCAGACAGAATCTGCGACTGCGGCTTTTTACATGAGCTGTTCATGGAGCAAGTGCTTGATGAATGCCTGTGCGTGTTCAGCACCGACACGTTCAATCAGGCGATTGTAATCTTCCACTTCCTCTCCGGTGAAAAGCAAGGCTATGGCGCGCGCTTCCTGTCCGGCAATGTGTTCGTACGCTTCCGGGTGTGCCCAGAAGCATTTCAAACAGAATGCTTTGTCTTTTGCCTTCCAGTTGTCGCAATGCTCACAAGTCCAAGATTTTGCCCGATTTGCAGAAGGGCTGAGCAGCATGAAGCAATCTACATCCGTTGTATTCGCTTCGCCGCTGATTTCGTAGGGAACACGATGGTCAATTTGCAGCAGCGAAGCATCCATTTCTTCCAGATAGATGGCGCATCGCGAACCGTACTTGTCAAGCAAGGCTTGCTTCAACGCTTTGGAAAGGCTTGTGCGCCCAGCTGCCTTTGCAGAGGCATGCTGTACTTCATCCGGTGAGCCGAAACGATACGCGGCAATCGTTTTTCCGTTTTCATCCTTGATTCGCTCGGTGACAATCGGAATTCCATATTCGCGTACGTCTCGGATAGCACGCGGCGGATGGTCGTAACCATAGACTTCTTGCAATTCCTGCGTTGTAATGCAGCCGTGCGCAAGAATATGGTCAATGACGGTTTTCGGACGTTTGGCGGTTACGCTGTGGAGCAAATCAAGAAAAGCTTGCGGGTATTCCGTCATACGATAGCCTCCAGAAAGTTCAGCTGTTCATTTGTTTTCTGCACGAGCGGAACAAGGCTTTCGCTGATGTACAAGGCTTCCAGCGTTGTTGCTTTTTGCCCCAGCAAAGTAGCTTGCGTGGAAATACCGGCATTCAGCAGCACTTTTTTGCAGTGCAATTCAGGCGGCAAATCCTGACCATAGGATTTTTCTCCGCAGATTCCGTCGTAGCTGATGAGAAAGTCAATGCCGCGTTTGTTCAGCTGAAGAACAGCTTCCGCAAAGTCCTGAAATGTAACACCGGACAGGTAACGTCGGTCACGGAAGTTGGTTACACCCTGATATGGCGGATCCATGTACACTAAATCACTGGGAGACGCCATGTTCAAGATTTCATGATAATCCAGCGCGCAAAAGGCTGTTTTTCCTTTCAAAAGGTCAGAAATCTGAAATAGATTGGCAGACAACGTAATTGGATTTGTGCCGTGCCGCCGTTTGTCCGGCGACTGATTGAAGTTCCCAGCCTGCCCATAGCGGACTGCACCCTTGACACAGCGCGCAAGCAGGTACAGCATGTTTGCGGGCGAAGTATCTCCGCTGTTAAATTGGTCGCGAACCGCATAATAATGCTGAACATGATTCTCGCCGTAGTCGAATTGCTGCTGCCACAATGCGGAATAGGCAGAAAGCAACTCCTGCGGTGTCTCGACGGCTGCTTGCAGGAGGTTTAGCAAGGGGGCGTTCAGGTCATTGATGAGAAAGCAGTCTGTGCGCTTTCCCTGCGCGACCGCAATGCTGACCGCCGCCATTCCGGCAAAAGGCTCAATCAGCCGATGAAAATGAGAGGGCATATATTGCAGAATCTGCGGCGCAAGCACTCGCTTTGACCCTTGATACTGTACTAAATGCGGCGCTTTTTCGCGCATGTGGAACATCCTCCTTTCGCTTTGCTATTTTCTCACCGGATGCCGAATCACGGTTTTCCTTTTCTCCGCCGCTGTTTTCCGCGGGTCGGAAAGATAAATCTCGTGATGCAGCCGCTCCGCCGTGAAGTCATTTTCATACCCGTTCTCACGCAGAAACGCATCCATCTGCGCCACCGACGCGGGTTCATTGTCGTATGCGCCGATGTGCATCATCTGCACACAAAGTCCTTCGCGAATCGCGCGCAGTTCAGCGCGGGAACAGTCCAGCTTCTTCTTTTCTGACGCCGTTTCCACCGCCCAGCGGAAATCCTCCGCCGTCACGAAATCCGGCACACGAATCACGGACAGCCAGCGGAAATCCGCCTTGCGCCCGTAATCCACACCCGAAACGCCGTCCTGCTGCCAGAAGCCTTCCAGCGGCGGCACGACGTAATCGAAAAAGCCGTCCATCAGGTGTCCAGCGCGCGGACTCATCTTCAATGTGTAGCTGACCGCGTACAGCACGCCGAGCGCCTGCTGATACGCGCCGCCCTCCTCGTTCGGGTCGCCCGTACCGGACACGCACACGAACTGCATTTCCGGCACGTCGATGATTTCTGGCACTTTCGGCGGCTGGTAGAACGCACGGTACTCCTTCTTGTAGTCAAACGGCATTACGCTTGCTCCTTCTTTGCCAGCTCGTTCGTGTCAATCGTCCCGCGATAGACCACAAACTTCTGGAACAAAAACTCGGTCACGAAGTTGACGAGCATGTTGATGACTTCAATCAGCCAGTCGTGTACGCCGACTGCAACCAATTCCGTGCTCCACCATCTGGAAAGCGTGATGAACACGACGTAGTACAGCGCGACCAGCAGCATTGCGCGCTTGACGTTGCCGTCCGAACGGAAGGTGTAGCGGCGGTTGAACGTGAAGTTCCACAGGACGGACAGAATCAGCGAGGGAAGGTAACAGGCGTTGTAATCGGGAATCTTGAACACATCATGCAGCAGGGCGAAGCTGATGAGCTGAATGAGCCCGGCGGATGCGCTGAACAGCGTGAATTTGACCGCCTGCCAGACGTTTTTGTTCTTCATGCGGAATCCTCCTTGGTTGGAATGAATGATGAATGGGATGATTCGCTGCCGTGAAAAATTTCTTTCTAATTATAATAGGCTTATACTATTTTCAAATGAGAATGCGCCAAGATGCGCCGCGAATTTTTCGTTCTGGCTAACGGGAGTGAAATGCAGCGTAGCAGCGCTACGCTAAATGGAACGACCGGACGCCAGAGCAGAAAAGGCGCAAGCAGATGGCGCAGACGAATGCAGGAAATAGTATTACACCAGACGGAGCGACGGCGTGGCGTTGAGCGTCAGGGGCGCAAGCTCGCCCTTTTTCATCCGATAGTATGCCGCAGAGCCAATCATCGCCGCGTTGTCGGTGCACAGGTCGAGGCGCGGCATGTACAGCGGCAGGTGCGCCTTGTCGGCGGCCTCCTGCATCATCCGGCGCAGCAGACGATTCGCGGAAACGCCGCCCGCCATTGCAAGCGCGGGGGCGTGGGTGTCCTTCGCCGCCAGCATCGCCTTTTCCACCAGCGCCGATACGACGGCGTAGCGGAACGAAGCCGCCATATCCGCCTTCGGGAGCGGTTCGCCCTTCATCTCCATCTTGTTCGCCGCGTTCAGGAACGCCGTTTTCATGCCGGAGAAGGAATAGTCGTACTTGCCGGGGGTGTGCGGATGCGGGAGCGAGAGGAAATGCGGGTCGCCCTCCTCAGCCAGTGCGTCGATGCGTGGGCCGCCGGGGTAGGGGAGCGTCAGCACGCGCGCCGCTTTGTCGAACGCTTCGCCCGCCGCGTCGTCCATCGTCTGACCAAGCAGGGTGTAATCGCCGTAGTCGTTCACGCGGACGATGTGGCTGTGTCCGCCCGATACGACAAGGCACAGAAACGGCGGCTTCAAGTCCGGATTGGAGATGTAGTTCGCGGACACATGCCCTTCGATGTGGTTGACGGGGATGAGCGGCTTGTTTGCGGCGTAGCTCAAGCCCTTCATGCAGCTGACCCCGGTGAGCAGCGCGCCGACAAGCCCCGGCCCGTAGGTGACGGCGAGGGCATCGACATCCTGCAAGCGCATATTCGCCGCCCGGAGTGCCTCGTCAATCACGCGGTCACAGGCTTCGACGTGCGCACGGCTGGCGATTTCCGGCACGACGCCGCCATAGAGCGCATGGAGGTCAATCTGGCTGAAAACGATGTTGGAGACGATGGTGCGCCCGTCCTCGATGATGGCGGCGGCGGTTTCGTCGCAGGAGGTTTCCAGCGCCAGAATGCGAACGTGGTCTTTCACCTGCAAGGCATCAAGCTGCGCGCGGGCAGATTCAGTGTAGGTCATGGGAATACGCCCCTTATTGTTGATTTCGTAGCTTCACGGTGGCAATGATGAGCAGAATCCCCATCAGTGCCGCCCAGACAATGCCGATGATTTGCGCATAGTCAATGAACAATTGCGTCGGCATTAAACGGATGAGCAAATCCGTTTGCGGATTGAGCAGCCACAGGTTGTTTGTGAAGGCGATTTGATGGAAGAGGATGAACAGCCGGTCAAAATCCATCGCCGCCAGCAGCGCAAGGAGGGCGACAAACGCCAGCATACAGCAGGCGGTTCGCCGGACGATTCGCCAGAAGAACCGCTGTTTCTGGGAATAGAGCCAACCGACCAGCGTCAGGAGGATGCTGCCCAGCGAAAAACGACGGCACAGGCTGAACAGCGTCCGCACGTCCGCCATATGCGTTTGCTCACGCTCGTTAAAAGCGTTGTATGCTATGCCGTTCATGGAAAATACGAGCTGGAAGTCGCCCTCGCCCTTGAGGTAATCGGTAATCAGCTTGGCGGCGGCACCGTATTGCTCCGCCGGAAAGCCGGTTGCTTCAGGCGGAGCGGTGCGCAGCATGATCGTTTGCATCAGGGCAGGCTGCGTACCGACCCCGTAAACGATGGCTGCCAGCATGGTCAGGCAAAGCAGAAGCGCCGACAGGATGGAAACGAGTTGATAGCGCACCGGAAAATCTCCTTTCCGGGGAAAGCAATATAACGGCGAGAACCCTCCCAGCAGACACTGAGAGGGTTTCGGCATTACTGCATCTTCAAATAGGCGGTGATGAAGCCCTCAAGGTTGCCGTCCATCACGTCGTCAATGTTGCCGGATTCGTAGTTCGTGCGGTGATCCTTGACCATCGTGTAGGGCTGGAAGACGTAGGAGCGAATCTGGCTGCCCCATTCAATCTTCTTCATTTCGCCCTTGATGTTCGCCATTTCCTCTTCCTTGGCGCGCTCGCGCAGCTCCAGCAGCTTCGCCTTCAGCATTTTGATACACGTCGCGCGGTTCTGCACCTGATCGCGCTCGGTCTGGCAGGAGACGACGATGCCGGTCGGGTAGTGCGTCATTCGGACAGCGGAAGAGGTTTTGTTGACGTTCTGTCCGCCTGCGCCGCTGGAGTGGTAGGTGTCCACGCGGACGTCCTTCATGTTGATTTCGATGTCGGAATCATCGTCCTCCAGCATGGGGGCGACATCCAGCGACGCGAAGGACGTGTGGCGGCGGGCGTTTGCGTCGAACGGGGAGATGCGGACGAGGCGGTGCACACCCTTTTCGCCGCGGAGGTAGCCATAGGCGTGGTCGCCGCTGACCTCGAAGGTGACGGACTTGATGCCCGCTTCGTCGCCGTCAAGCAAATCCAGCAGCTTGACAGTGAAGCCCATCTTCTCGCAGTAGCGGGTATACATGCGGTAGAGCATGGACGTCCAGTCCTGCGCTTCTGTTCCGCCCGCGCCCGCGTGGAGGGACAGCACCGCGTCATTGTCGTCATAGTCGCCGCGCATGAGGGTTTCCAGCTCCAGCGCGTCGGTATGCTCTTTGAGCGTCGCCAGCTCATTCACCGCTTCGGTGACGGTATCTTCGTCCTTCTCTTCTTCCGCCATTTCGAGCATGACCTCGATATCATCGGCGGAAGAAAGCAGTTTTTCGTAGTGTTCGAGTTTGCCTTTGAGGTTGGAAACCTTCTGGTTGACCTTCGCGGAGTGATCCGGGTCATTCCAGAATTCGGGCTGATTCATTTCCTCGGTCAGCTCATCCAGCTGTTCGCGGATATGGTCAATGTGGAGGGCATCGCCCGCGGCAAGCAGGGATTTACGAATCTCTGCCAGTTCGCTGCGATACTGGGGAATATCTATGAGCGCCATGTTTAATCTCCTTCAATCGTCAGGAAAGGCTTTTTTCTGGTTGGTGATTTTGCTTTTGGGGTGGATTGATGCTTGATTTTTTATGTTGCGGGGGTTTCGCTCCTGCGGGAGCGACAAGGGGGCATGAAAACAGACGAAGTCTGCGGTCGCCCCCTTGACCCCTTCGCATTCGCCCTCCGGATGTTACTGGTTGGTTTATGTTAGTTGGGGCACGAAAGGTACACTAACTAAAAAGCAACAATTACAACCTACTATGCAAGAGGGCACCGAAGGGGTGGAGGGGGCGATCGGAAAGCCCCCTCCTCGCGTCCGCAGACGCGAAATCCCTGCATAAACACGCGAAAATTACATTGGAATTGCCACCTACTCAATCGCGAAAATGGGTCAAGGGAGTTACTCCCTTGTTTCTTTGTCCTTCCCGCAGCAGTTCTTGTACTTCAAGCCCGAACCGCAAGGGCAGGGGTCGTTGCGGCCAACACGCTCTGACGGCTTCACCCGCTTGGGCTGGCGCGGCTGACCGTTGCCGGGCACAATCGGCTTGCCCTCGACGGGGCGAACCGCTGCCTGCACACGTTCCGGCGTGCGCTCAATGCGCAGCTGATACATGCGGCGCACCGTGTCTTCGCGAATCAGGTGATTCAGCTCGTCGAACATGTAGCCCGCTTCAATCTGATACTCGGTGACGGGGTTCTTGCCGCTGTACGCGCGGAAGCCGATGCCATCGCGCAGACGATCCATTGCGTCAATGTGATCCATCCAGCGCACATCCACCGCGCGCAGCAGCACAACGCGCTCCACTTCGCGCATGTCCAGCCCGATTTCCGCCAGCGCCGTCTCGCGCTCCTCGTAGAACGCCTTCGCGTCGTCCTTGAGCGCCTGCGCCAGCGCGTCGCGGTCACCGGAGCGGACGACATCCTCCAATTCGGCAATCTTGCCGTGGTGGATGCACAGGTTTTCCAGATAATTCGTCAGCTGCGGAATATCCCAATCCGTGCCGTCATCAGACGCGCAGTGGCGGGAGAGCGCGGCGTCAATCAGCTTGTACGCCATGCCGATAATGTTGTCGCGGACGTTCTCGCCCATCAGCACGCGGCGGCGCTGACCGTAGATAATCTCGCGCTGGCGGTTCATCACGTTGTCGTATTCCAGAACGTGCTTGCGGATCTCGAAGTTGCGACCCTCGATGCGCTTCTGCGCGGATTCAATCTGCTTGGTGAGCATTCCCGCCTGAAGCGGCTCGTCGTCCTTGAGCCCCAGACGCTCGACCATCGGCATGATGCGGTCGCCGCCGAAGAGACGCATCAGGTCGTCCTCCAGTGAAATGAAGAACTGGGTCGAACCGGGGTCGCCCTGACGACCCGCACGGCCGCGCAGCTGATTGTCAATGCGGCGGGATTCATGGCGTTCCGTGCCGATGATATGCAGACCGCCGGTTTGCAGCACGCGGTCATGCGCTTCGTCGGTGGTGCGCTTGAAGTCCTTGTAGAGGGACTGGTACTTTTCGCGCGCGGCAAGAATTTCGTCGGACACATCTTCCGCGTGCCCCGTCGCGGCTTCAATGATTTCCTCGTCATAGCCGTCCTGACGCATGGCGCGGCGGGCGAGGAATTCCGGGTTGCCGCCCAGCAGAATGTCCGTGCCGCGGCCAGCCATGTTGGTGGCAATGGTGACGGCGCCCCAGTGACCTGCCTGCGCGACGATTTCAGCTTCCTTGGCGTGGTTCTTGGCGTTCAGCACCTCATGCTGGATGCCGCGGCGCTGGAGCATGGCGGAGAGCATTTCGCTCGTTTCAACCGTGACCGTGCCGACCAGCACGGGCTGACCGTTGGCGTGCACCTGCGCAATCGCGTCCACAACGGCGTTGAACTTCGCCTTCTTCGTCTTGTAGACCATGTCGTCCAAGTCCTTGCGGATGTTGGGCTTGTTGGTCGGAATCTGCACGACGTCCAGCGAGTAGATGTTCTGGAACTCGTCCTCTTCCGTCTTCGCCGTACCCGTCATGCCGGAGAGCTTGTGGTACATGCGGAAATAGTTCTGGAAGGTGATGGTCGCCAGTGTGCGGCTTTCGCGCTCAATGGTCACATGCTCCTTGGCTTCAATCGCCTGATGCAGACCCTCGGAGTAGCGGCGGCCAATCATCAGGCGGCCCGTGAATTCGTCAACGATGATGACCTGATCGTCCTTGACGACGTAGTCCACGTCGCGCTTCATCAGGAAGTTGGCGCGCAGGGCGCAGCTGACGTGGTGGTTCAGCTCGGCATTTTCCGCGTCGTTGATGTTGGTGATGCCGAACGCGGCTTCGACGCGCTGGGCGCCCTCGTCGGTCAGGCTGATGGCCTTTTTCTTCTCTTCAATCTCGAAGTGAACGTCACGTTTGAGCGTGCGGACGACCGCATCCACCTTCGCGTAGAGGTCGGTGGATTTGTCGCCCGCGCCGGAGATAATCAGCGGGGTGCGCGCTTCGTCAATCAGGATGGAGTCCACTTCGTCGACGATGGCGAAGTTGTGGCCGCGCTGCACCAGCTCGCTTTGGCGGATGACCATGTTGTCGCGCAGGTAGTCGAAGCCCAGCTCGTTGTTCGTGCCGTAGGTGATGTCGCAGGCGTAAGCGGCGCGGCGCTCGGCGCTGTCCAGATCGTGGACGATCAGGCCGACGCTCAGCCCCATGAAGCGGTGGACTTTGCCCATCCACTCGCTGTCGCGGCGCGCCAAATAGTCGTTGACGGTTACGACGTGCACGCCCTTGCCGGACAGCGCATTCAGGTACGCGGGCAGGGTGGACACCAGCGTTTTGCCCTCGCCGGTCTTCATTTCGGCGATGCGCCCCTGATGCAGCACCAGACCGCCCATCACCTGCACACGGTACGGGCGCATTCCCAGCACACGGGCGTCGGCTTCGCGGATGGCGGCGAACGCTTCGGGCAGAATGTCATCTTCGGTTTCGCCATTTTGCAAGCGCGTGCGGAATTCATCCGTCTTGGCACGCAGCTGCTCGTCCGTCAGCGCCTTGTATTCATCTTCGAGGGCTTCCACGGCGTTGACCGTCTTTTGAAGCTTTTTGACCTCCGCGTCATTGCTGCTGCCCAGCAGTTTTTTGACCCAATCGAACATAAAGTTCTCCTTTCAATATAGAAACAATTTCTGATAATATTTGGAAAATCACAATCATATGAGCGCACCTATTCCTGAATAGACACACTACTCTTTCATTATAACATGAAAGCCCCCGAACATGCAAGTGCTCAGGGGCAATAATCTGCCTTTACGCTCGTGCAAACTGCTGTTACTGCTCCGCCAATTCAGGGTGGGGAATCAGCAGCAAAACGCGATGCGCCTTGTCGGACAGGATGCGGCATGGGTCGTAGAAGGGAATTTCCGCCCCGGCTGCTTCGGCGCAAAAGGTGACAATATCGGACGGCTTGTCCTTCATAGCCGCTGTATACCGTGCGTACAGGTCGGGCGAAAGCTGAATCTCCACGGTTTCACCGTCCACAAGACGCATCAGCTGGGTCAGCAGTTCCTGCTCGGTGGAGACGTACAGCCCGTGCGCCTGATAGTAGTTCGGAACGCCGCTCAGGTCGGGGAAAGTGTACCCGCGATTGGGCGTGTGGTCGATGGACATATCCGCTTCACCCATGGCGTAGTTGCTGTGGAACACATGCCCGTCGAAAGCGGCCCCCCATGTTGCGTCAAGAAAGCCGAAATTGGTCACATTCCATGCATGCAAACCGGCTTCGCCGCTTGTGTCTGACGCTTCGCCGATGATGGTCGCGCATGGAATGCCCGCAAGCCGATAGAGCAGTGAAATCGCCTGCGCATATCCTGCGCAGGTGGCTTCGCCATACAGCAAAGCGCCCACGGCCGCGTGCTGCCACATGCTGTCGGGAGAATAGGTTGTATTCTGTACAAGCCGTTCGTATAGCGCCAGCGGGTCGGGATTTTCGTTCACCCACGACTGTGCTGTCTCCAGCAGCTGTTTGCGCAAGGCTGATGCCTCTTCGGCGGAACAAAGGTAGCGCGGTGAAATGCTTTGGGCGACATCCGGCTGATTGCGCTGATAATGGACACGGTAGGATTCGATGTGAAACAGCTCCGGATAGTCGTTGCGCATGTTATCCAAGGTCTGTACCAGCAGATTGTAGGACGTTCCGGCGGGAAGTTGAATGCTGCCTTCCTGCGCCATGAGTTTTGGATACAGGAAATTGCGCAGGCTACGTTCGCCGGGCGGCATCATGCGGACAGAGAGCATGGTTTCCGCCGGATAGGGCGTATCCGGCTCCTGCTGGGCGAGCAGGGTCGGGGCGGTGAAGAGGATCAGCAGAACGCACAGCAGGGGGAGAAAACGGATTTTCCGCACAGAAATCCCTCCTTTCGGTGGAAGACGGGGAAAAGCTGTGGATAATACTATTTCCAGATTCACCTGCGCCATCTGCTTGCGCCTTTTCCCTTCTGGCGTCCGCTCATTCCACTTAGCGTAGCGCTGCTACGCTGCGTTTCATTCACGTTAGCCAGAATGAAAAATTCGCGGCGCATCTTGGCGCATTCTTATCTGGAAATAGTATAAGAGAACAGTCCAGCCGTGCAAACGCGCCAAGCTGGACTGTATTCTTAGAAATAAACACGCGGACACTGTATGAAAGTGTGCTCAACTCAATCGCGAGAAGGGTGTCGAGAGGGTCGAAGACCCTTTGGCAGGGTCAAGGGGCAGCGCCCCTTGGGTTCTCCCTTAATATGCCGCGCGGGGATTGCTGCCGTAGAGCACCGCGAGGGTCTCCTGACCCGCGGAGCCGTCCACGGAAAGCCCGTTGCGGGACTGGAAGGAGCGAACCGCCGCGACGGTCGCATCATCGTAATAGCCCGTGACGGCTGCCAGATAGCCAAGCTGCTGCAAGCTGTCCTGCATCTGCACCACTTCGTCGCCGCGGTCGCCCTTGCGGAGCGTTTTGTACTCCGTCGTTTTCGCCGCTGCCGCAACCGCTGTGCCGCTGTACAGTTTTGTCAGCGTCTTGTTGCCCGCGATGCCGTCCACCGGCGTCACCTTGTTGCGAATCTGGAATGCGCGGACAGCATCCTGCGTCGTTGCGCCGTACACGCCGTCGCGCGAACCGTCGTAGTAACCCAGTTCGTACAGCGTCGCCTGCATGGTGCGCACTGCCGCGCCCGTGTCGCCGGGGCGCAGCGTCGCGTATTCGTCGCTGTCCACCGCGTCAGAGGAGTACAGAAGCGTCAGCGTCTTGTCGCCCGCAATGCCATCCACCGGCGTGATGTTCATCTTCTTCTGGAACGCCTTGACCGCTGCCGTTGTGCCGGAGCCGTAATCGCCGTCAATCGTGCCGGTATAATAACCCTTCTGCTTCAGCGTCGTCTGCAGCTGGCGAATCGCCGCGCCGCTGTCACCCGGCCGGAGCGTGGTGTACTTGGATGTATCCGTGCTGCTGGAGGTGGTGAACAGCGCACGCTGGGTCGCGGGCCCTGCCTTGCCGTCCACACGCAAGCCCTGCGCCGACTGGAACGCGACGACTGCTGCCGTCGTTGCCGCGCCGTATTTGCCGTCCACGCTGCCGGAATAGTAACCCTTGTTTTTCAGCGCCTTCTGGAGATTGCGAACCGCCGTGCCGGTGTCGCCCTCGGAGAGCGTCGTGTAGCCGTCCACGGAGGTGGAAGCGGTCGCCGTCGGCATGGAGCTGGCAGCAATCGCCGCATCGGAATAGAGGCGGTTCAGGGTGGATGTGCCTGCTTTGCCGTCCGCCTTCAGGCCGTTCGCCGTCTGGAAGGCGATCACTGCCGCCTTTGTCGCGTCGCCGAAAGAGCCGTCCGCTGTGCCGGTCAGGTAGCCCAAGGATTTCAGGCGCGTCTGCATCGCCTTGACGGCGCCGCTGTTCTTCATGCCGGACTCCAGCGTCGTGCCGATGGAGGACACGGGCGTGGAGGATTTCGCCGCGGAGGAAGAATACAGCGTTTGCAGCGTCGAAGGCCCGGCGACACCGTCGGTGTACAGGCTCTTGTACTTTTTCTGGAACGCCTTGACGGCGTATTCTGTCGCACCCTCATAGTTGCCGTCCGGCGAACCCGCCATCCAGCCCAGTTCAATCAGGCGCGCCTGCAGCGTGCGGACGCGTGTGCCGGACGAACCGCTCTGGAGATAATACTCAGTGGAGAGGTTTGGGGTCGCGGTGGTTTTCGGCTTGGGGGTTGCGGTCTTGCGCGGAGTAGCGGTTGCGGCGGCTGCCTTGACAGCGTTGGAGCTGTTCAGCTTTGCCATCGTCGATTTGCCCGCGATGCCGTCCACCAGCAGATTGTTGCGGTCTTGGAACGCGCGCAGCGCCTTCTCCGTCGCGTCGCCGAAATCGCCGTCAACGCTGCCGGTGTAGTAGCCAAGCTGCTTCAAGCGGCGCTGGAGTGTTTTGACGTCAGCGCCGGACGAGCCTTTTTTGAGAACGGCAGCCGCAGTTGGCGTGGGCGTTGCGGTCGGCCGCGCAGTGGTGGCGACGCTGCCGGGCGGCGTGGTCACCACGGTGACAATGCCGTTGGACGTAATCACGCCCGGCTGTGTCGTCGGCATGACGGTGTTCGTGCCGAAATTGAAAACGGATTCAACCGTCGGCGTGGGCGAAGGAGTGGGCGTGGCGGTGCGCTGGGGCGCTGTGACAGCAACCGTATTGTAAACAACACCCTGATTGGACAGGTCGCCCGACAGGTCGTCCGGCGGCACAAAGCAGCCCGTCAGCGTCATGGACAGCGCCAAAACACCGCACAGGGCAGCGCCCTTGAGAATGCGGTTGCGAACAGTTGCAGCGGCATGATTCTTCATGATGATAATTCCCTTCCTTCACACTCAGGGCGAGCGGAGCAAGCGTTATCCTCCTGCCGGATTTGCCGGAAAGAGGCGTATGGGCAATCGCCCATCTATATTGTACACATTTATCGGGCAGTGTGCAAGGGCTAAATTGCACTTCCCCTGCCGGAAAGTGGCGAAAAGCCCACGCCTTCCAATGATATAACGAAACAAGCGGCGCTTTTCCTCCCTTTCCGCTGGATTAGACGGAGAAAAACGCGGATTTGTTCCGCTGAATCAACTATTATTCGACATGTGTGCCGGATTTTCCTGCTGCGAGAACCGTTTCGATATGAAAAACCCCGCCGGAGGATTCCGACGGGATTGGCTTATTCATGCTTGCGAACCTTGCATTTCAGCACGGCATCCACTGCTTTGCCCATTTCCGGCAGCTGAATGTCCATCAAGCGGCCTTCGTCGCACTTCTTGGCAAGTTCGGGCTGAATCGGCAATTGCGCCAGCATCGGCAGTCCATACTGCTTTGCGACATCCGCCGTGCGCCCTTCGCCGAAGGGGTACAGGCGCTTGCCGCAGTCCGGGCAGGTCATGTACGCCATGTTTTCCACCAAGCCCAGCACGGGGATGTTCATCATCTGCGCCATTTTGACGGCTTTCTCCACAATCATGCCGACCAGCTCCTGCGGGCTTAAGACAATCACGATGCCATCCACCGGCAGCGACTGGAACACCGTCAGCGGCACGTCGCCCGTTCCCGGCGGCATGTCCACATACAGGCAGTCCACATCCCCCCAGCACACATCCGTCCAGAACTGCTTCACCGTGCCCGCAATCAGGCTGCCGCGCCAGATGACGGGGTCGGTGTCGTGCTCCAGCAGCAGGTTGATGGACATAATCTTCACGCCGTTTTCGGCTTCCTGCGGCAGGATGCCCAGCTCATTGCCGACCGCCTTGTCGCGGATGCCCAGAATGCGCGGCATACTCGGCCCGGTGATGTCCGCATCCAGCACCCCGGCGATTTTCCCGCGCCGCGCCGTTTCGCACGCGAGCAGACCCGTCACCAGTGATTTTCCCACGCCGCCTTTGCCGCTGACGACGCCGATGACCTTCTTCACCCGGCTGCCCGCGTTCGCCGGGGCAAGCAAACTCTGCGGCTTCTGCCGCGATGCGCACGCGCTCCCGCACGAGGAGCAGTCATGCGTACATTCTTCTGCCATCATGTTCACCTCTGCATCAGATTCATGGGGTATTATAGCATCCGTTTGGGAATGCGTCAAGCTGTCATAATGCCCGAATCGGAAAGTACAGATACTCCTGCTGCGTTTTCGGGTCGGTGAATTCCTGCACCGCGCCGACGAGCTTCACGTCGTTTTCGCGGAAGTAATCGACCATACGGCTGAACGTGTCCGCGCGGCGATTCTCTATGGCAAGGTACTCATACCCCGGCACGACCCACTTCGTCCACCCATCCGGCACATCCGCGTCGATGGGACATTCCACGCCCGCGAGGTACAACCCGCGCGAGAAGCCGTCTGTCCATGGCAGGAACGAACGAGTTTCGTCGCTCATCGCGCCCCAAATGCCGAGCAGCGCGCCGTTTTCGTCGCGGCTGGCGACGGGGGAGACTTCGTCGAAGTGGGCGTTTGCATCCGACCAGAGCATGGGGATGAAGCCTTCGCCGTCGTCTGTCGAGCCTTCGATGCCGATGACGGCAAAGGAGGACTTGACGATTTTCTGAATGTTGAGGGATGATTCCATGCTGATACCTCCGATGCTATCCTATTCCCGATTCCGCCACAAGTCATTCTTGCGAATCTTCACCCGCGGAATGCTCGTCGTCAAGTCCACTTCATATATGTCTTCCTCCGTCGGATGCAGAATCACATGCACCTTCTGCCCCAGCGCCGGTTCAATGGTGGACGTATGAAACAAAATCAGCGCATTCCCAGTGCTTGGATGCGTACATTGCAGCTCGATAAAGAAGCGATTGCGTTTGACGGGTGCAGTGTAGCTGACGGTCGCTGCCGTGTGCAGCCCGATTCGCCGCAGTTCCCAGCGCGGCTTCAGGCGCTGGAAGAAATCGACGATGGCGGCAGGGGAGAAGGATTGCAGCGTCGTGCGGCGCAGGAGCAGAGCGCCCGCGAGCATCCACAGCGGCAGCGGTGCCGACGCAAGCAGCGCAATGGGATACCCCAGCAGCGCGCCCGCAATGCCGAGGACGCACAGCACTTCCAGCGCGACGAACGTCCACCGGGAGAAGAAGCAGTGCCGGTGCAGCGTGTTCGCCGCCGCCCAGCCCAGCACGATGCCCCACGCCAGCGGCGCGAGCAGCAGCACGAACCCGGCGAACGATGCGCCCGTTGACCCGCGCGACATCAGATGAACACCGCCGAATGCCAGCCCTCCAAGCAGCAGATAGAACCCCGCCCAGCTGTATGGGCGGAGCAGAAACGCCTGCCAGAGCGGCGTTGCGCCCTCCACGGCATAGCGGACGGATGCGCGCAGGTAACGGCAGGCATACAGCGTCAAATGCACCGTCAGTTTCGGCAGCCACAGCAGCGCATCCAGCAGCATGTTCAGCAAGTCGCCGACCCCATGCGGACGGCGGAAGGGGAAATCCGGGCGCGCAGAACGGAGCAATTGCATCGTCCTGCGCAGCGATTCGCCCAGCGGCGGCAGACGGAATTTCCGTTTCGGGGACGCGGACGGCGTGTCCGGAGGCACATCGAACGGGATGTCTGGCGGCATGGTGTCGAACGAATCCGCCGCAGGGTACGGGATGAACTCCTCAGGCGAATAATACTCGCGCGTTCGGCGTCGGCGCGGGGGTTCGTCCGCATTCATGCGGCGGCGGCAGGGCGCGGCTTCGTTTTCCTCCGGCGTATACACCCGGTCAGCCCGGCGCCGGCGCGGCGTCTGCTCACTCATGGGGCTGCCTCCCTTTCGTATGCGTCGCACAGGGACTTTGCGTCGCCCTGCGCGCGGATTCTACCGTGCTCCAGCCAAATCACGCGGTCGCAGAGTTCGCGAATCTGGCTTAAATTATGGCTGACAAACAGCACTGTCGCGCCGCCGGACATGAGCTCAAGCATCCGCGCGCGGCTCTTGCGCTGGAAGCGCTCGTCGCCGACGGCAAGAATTTCGTCCACAATCAGAATATCAGGCTGAACGACGGTGGCGATGGAGAACGCCAGACGCGCGAGCATTCCGGACGAGTACGTTTTCAGCGGGCGGTCGATGAAACGATCGAGTTCGCTGTACGCAATGATTTCCGGCGCTTTGTCGTGCAGAAAATCCTTCGGGTAGCCGAGAATTGCGCCGTTGAGGAAGATATTCTCCCGCCCGGTGAGTTCCGCGTCGAAGCCGCTGCCGAGTTCGAGCATGGGCACAAGCGTGCCTTGCAGTGTGACGCTGCCGCTGGTGGGCGGGTAAATGCCGCTGATGATTTTGAGCAGGGTGGATTTTCCCGCGCCGTTATGGCCAATCAGCCCGGTGACACTGCCCTTTTCGGCGGTGAAGGATACATCATCGAGGGCACGGAAGATGGTGGTATGCGTCTGGCGGTGGAGGGCGTCGACGACAAACTCCTTGAGGTTGGTGGTGCGGTTCTGGTCGATGCGGAAATCCATCGTAATGTGGCGGGCTTCTACCAAGGGGATTCACCTCCTTGCGCCCGCAGGCGCGAAATCCTGCGAATATAATTCTCCATCAGCCAAGAAAAATCCTCTTGCCAAATGCAAAACTGACAGAAATTCCTTTCTGCTTCCGCCCCTTGACGGGAGGGCGCGGGTGGGCTATACTTATCCCGTATGGAAAAGGGGAGGAATCTGGATGGAAATCATTGCACGAATCGAAAACGGCTTTCGGGAGAAATTCGGCGTACCGCGGCAGTCGGGGCTTGTGCCGGAGGTGATTTCCCGCGTCGTGATGACTGAAAAGTACAGCGTCCGCGAGGCGTTCCGCGGCATTGAGGATTACTCCCACCTGTGGCTGCTCTGGGAGTTCGACCGCGCGCAGCAGGACGATTGGCGGCCGACTGTGCGTCCGCCGCGGCTGGGCGGCAATACCCGATTGGGCGTGTTCGCGACGCGCTCGCCGTTCCGCCCGAACCGCATCGGTCTGACGGTTGTCCGCTTGATTCGCATGGAGGAGGAGAACGGGCGCATCACGCTCGTCGTCTCCGGCGCGGATTTGATGGACGGCACGCCAATTGTGGACATCAAGCCGTACCTGCCGTATGTGGACAGCGTGCCGGATGCCGTCGGCGGGTTCACCGAGCAGACCGAACGCCATCGCCTAACGGTGGATTTTCCGGAGAAGCTCAAAAAGTATGTTCCCAAGCAGAACCTGCCCGCCGTGATGGGCTTGCTCGCGCAAGACCCGCGCCCGGCGTATCAGCATGACGGAAAGCGCGTGTACGGCGTGCCGTATGGCGAGGTGGATATTCGCTTTGTCGTCGAGGGAGACACGCTGACGGTGGTGGAGGTCGTGCCGTACACGGAAAAGGAACAGAAAAAATGAATACGAATCGCTGGATGCAGGAGGTCAATGCGCGGTTTCCGGTGCGCAAAAGCAAGGTACAAAAGGCGCAGTTCCGCCAGTATGTGCTGCAAAAGGCGCAGAAAATGGGCTATACGGCGAGGATGGAGGAAAACAAGGCAATCTGCACGAACCGCAATATCGTCGTGGGCGATGTGGACAAGGCGAAAGTGCTTGTTACGGCGCATTACGACACGCCCGCAACCGTCGGGCTGCCGAATCTCATGCTGCCCATGAATCGCCCGATGTTTTACCTCGTTCAGGCGCTGATTGCGCTGGTGATGGTGGTGTTCATTTTCATACCGACGGGGATTGTGAAAAAGCTCACGGGCAGCATCTTCTGCACGGAAGCGACGCTGATTGGGCTGTACTGCCTGATGATGTATCTGCTGCTGGCGGGCGTGCCGAATCCGCACAACGTCAATGACAACACGTCGGGCGTGTGCGAGGTGCTGGCGCTGATGGAATCGTTTGCGGCGGAAAAGCCGGAGGAGATTGCGTTCGTGCTGTTCGACAACGAGGAGAAGGGGCTGCTCGGCGCATCGGGGCTGGCGAAAGCGCATAAGCAGGTGGCAAAAGAGACGCTTGTGCTGAACATGGACTGCATCGGCGTGGGGGAAGCCATGCTGATGCTTGTGCCGAAAGCGGCACGGGAGAAGTATCCGGCACTGGGCGAGACGGCGCGGAAAAGCAGCGGTATTCCGGTCGTCCTTGGCAACATGGAGAAGTGCAATTTCTCCTCCGACCAGAAGCACTTCAAGCTCGGCGTGGGTATCTGTGCCTGCCGCAAGAAAAAGCATGTAGGCTGGTACTGCAGCAAAATTCATACCAAACATGACACGACGTACGACGAAATTACCCTGCAGGGCGTGGCGGACACGGTGGAAGCCGTCCTCCGGCAGGTCGTCGGGAAGGAGCAAGCATGACCATACGCGAAGAAATCGACGCGCAGTTCCCCATCCGCAAAACGACGGCGCAGAAGCGGGCGTTCGAGAAGTGGGTGATGGCGAAGATGCGCGAAATGGGGTATCGCCCCTATGTGGACGGCATGAACCGAAAGGACAAGCTGCGCCACCGCAATATCGTCGCCGGCGATCCTCAAAATGCCGAACTGCTCATCAGCGCCCACTACGATACGGCGGCGACCATCGGCGTGCCCGATCTGCGCATCCCCCGGAATTTCCCGGTGTATATCCTCGCGCAGGGCGCGGTGCTGCTGGGAATGCTGCTGATTTCCCTACTGATTGGCACGGCAGTCGGGCTGGCGACGAAGAGCGGCGATTGGCTGATCCTGACGTTCTTTTTCGCCTATCTGGCGCTGATGCTGCTGATGATGTTCGGCGCGGCGAACAAGCATAACGTCAATGACAACACATCCGGCATTGCCGCCCTGCTGGAGACGATGCAGCGCCTGTCCCCTGAAGCGCGCGAAAAGACGGCGTTCATCCTCTTTGATCATCAGGAGACGGGTAGCCGCGGCGCAAAGAGCTACGGTGCACAGCACGTCGAAGTGCAGACGATGAAGCTGCTTGTTGACCTCAACTGCGTCGGCGATGGCGACACGTTTGTCATCAGCGCCCCGAAAATGGCGCAGGATAAGCCGGAATACGCCGCCGTCCGCGAATCCCTTGAAGAAAACGCAATGGCATCCGGCGTGTCGACGCAGTTCTTCGGGCGCGCGGGTGTGCAAGGCGCGGGCGATTATCGGCGCTTCGTGTGCGGGGTGGGCGTATCGGCATACCACCACAGCGCGGGGGTGGGACTCATCACCGGGCGCATTCACACTTCCCGCGATACCGTCTGCCGGCAGGAAAATTTGGACTATCTCGCCAAAAGTCTCGCCGACGCGGCTCAAAAAATGAATGATTTGTAACAATTTGCCGAACAAGCGGCATTTTTCAGCGCTTTTGCTTTGCAATTTGTACCGGAATATGCTACAATAGTGAATAGAAAGGCTCCCTGTTGGCGAGACTGGAAGAGGAGGAAGCAGCATGCTGCCGAAAGTTTCCAAGGAATTCCGCGCCATTTTTGTCGCGGTGATGTGTGTGGTGTGCGTGGCGCTGTGTGTGCTGGCGGTTCGGCTGGCGCAGCAGGGCGAGCAGCTTCGGCTGACGCAATTGCAGCTGGATGCAAGTCTGGCGCGGTTGAAGCTCCAGCAGACGCAGCGCGCGCAAATCGACGTTGACCTGCCGGAAACGCTGGCGCAATTGCAGGCGGTGCAGCCCGAAGCGGATGCAGCGTCCGCGCGCGAGCAGGAACTCCGCGCCCAGCGCAAGGCGCTCCGCAGCGAGAATGCGGAATTAGCGGCGCAGGCGGAAACGCTCACGCAGCAGCTCGCTCTCCTTCGGACCCCGGACAGTGAGCTGATCGGAGAGGTGGAGACGCTGCAAAAGACGCTTTCATCCCTTCAGGCGCAGGTGGACGCCGCACGGCAGCTCCTTGGGCAGGCAGAGGAGTGAGCCTATTCCCCAATTCACTTGCGCTATCTGCTTGCGCATTCGCATTTGGAAATAGGATGACAGCCGCATTTATTCACAGCCTGAGATTCGACTGACAAAGCAAGGAGGAAGTTCCCATGTCCGAAAACAAGTCCCAGACGCCGGCACAGAACACGCCGGAAAACAGCGAGAAGAAGAAAGTTTCCCTGTTTGCACTCATCGTCGTGCTGGTCGTGGCGGTCATCGTGATGGTCGCGTTGTTCGTGCGGTCGAATAACCTGTCCAGTCAGCTGGATGAGGTCAACGGTCAGCTGGCCGCCAGCAACACCGAACTTCAGCAGACCATTGCTGACAAGGAGACGGCGCAGGCGGAACTGACCACCGCGCAGAATGACCTCCGCGAAGCGCAGCTGGTGCTGGAAGAATCCACCGCAAAGGTGGCGGAGCTGGAAGCCCAGCTGGTTGTGCTGAACGACGAAAACGAAGCGAACAAGGCGCAGGTGGAAACGCTGACCGCTGAACTGGACACCGCAAAGGCGAATCAGGCGGCGGCGCAGGGCTACCTCGACAACGTGTCCGCGCAGCTGGATGAGCTGATGCAGAACCTCGGCTTGGCGCAGAGCGCGCTGAACGGCGAAGCGACGGAAGAGCCCGCTGTCGAGCCCGCTGTGACGGAAGAACCCGCTGTTGAACCCGCTGCGACGGAAGAACCCGCTGTCGAGCCCGCTGTGACGGAAGAACCCGCTGTTGAACCCGCTGCGACGGAAGAACCCGCTGTCGAGCCCGCTGTGACGGAAGAACCCGCTGTCGAGCCCGCTGTGACGGAAGAACCCACCGCCGAGCCCGAAGCGACGGAAGAACCCACCGCCGAACCCGAAGCGACGGAAGAACCCGCTGTTGAGCCTGACGCGACGGAAGAACCCACCGCCGAACCCGACGCGACGGAAGAACCCGCTGTTGAGCCTGACGCGACGGAAGAACCCACCGTCGAACCCGACGCGACGGAAGAACCCGCTGCTGAAGGAAGAGTTCTTACCACCACCATCACGTCTATGCTGCCGGACGAATACACGCTTGATGTTGAACTGCATCTGGATGCGAACAATGTGGTGACGGAGTTGAAGCTGACGCTGGAAAATGAAATCGAAGGTCTGACGCAGGAAATGCTGGACGCCTTCGCGGAGCAGTTCGTCGGCAAGCAGCTGCCGGTTGTCCTGCACGCGGATGCGGATGAGACGACTGCGGAAGAGCAGATTGTCGAAGGCATGGAGAATCAGCTGGAGAACAGCCGCGGCATCGTTGAGATGCTGAACAAGCTGGCAGAGCAGTAATCCCCTGACACATCGCGCCGCCCCGCTGATTGAATATGGTCAAGCGGAGCGGCGCTTTTTTGCACTTGTGTTCCTTTTCAATCAATGTTATAATAGAAGTGGACGTGTATGTCCGAGCAGATATATCAACGATCGACGACCAATGGAGGCTGCACATGAAAAAATGGTTCTGTGCGCTGGGCATGATGCTGGCGCTGCTGATGTCCGTCGCGCTGGCGGACGGCGTGAAAGTTACCTTTGCCGAGAAAAACGGGCAAATCAACGGCGGCTATGATTATACGCTGAAGCTGAACGTGTCGCCCGCAAGCGACAAAGACCTGACGGTTTCCCTGACCTGCGACGGCTTGGACGGCGCGTATTCCGTGGTCATCCCGGCAGGGCAGAAGAGCACCACGCTGACCGTTCCGACGCAGGTGGTGGAGGAACGCGGCAAGGTCGTTTTTGAACTGCAGAGCGGCGACGGCTACACCGGTGCAGGCAAGCACACGCTGACTATCCAGCGCCTGCCGAACGTGCAGTTCTATCTGGGCATTAACTTTGGCACGGTGGGCAAGAAGATGAGTGTCCGCATGACGGTGACGAATTCATCCACCATCGTCAAGGGCAACAACACCTTCCAGCTGCGCGATGACAAGGGTACAGTGCTGGCGGAAGCAAAGTGGTCGAATCCGAGCGGCGACATGAGCTTCTCCATCACCCCAACCGCTGATATGGAGGGCTACACCCGCCTGAGCGTGTGGCTGGGCGATCGCTGTGTGGCGGATGGCGGTTACCTGACCGTCGTTGCGAAGGGACAGCGCGCCGTCAAGAACGTGGAGACGGAGCGGAAACTTGTCGGCATCGGCATGGACTGCGGTTTCGGCGGCAAGAACACCGATCAGGTGCTGGAAGTGCTGGCGAAGCACAACACGAATATCACCTTCTTCATGACGGGCTATTTCGTCCGCACGTTCCCGGAGGAATCCAAGCGCGTGCTGGCGGCGGGCAATGAAATCGGCGACCACACGAACACGCATCCGCAGCTGACGAAGGAACGGCCCTACAGCATGATGCGCCAAATCGTTTTTCCGGCGGAGACCATGGCGGAAACGCTGGGCGTCTCGCCGCGCCTGATGCGCCCGCCGTACGGGGACGTGAACAGCAACGTCATCAGCGTTTCGCGCGCGGAAGGCATGGAGTGCGTGCTGTGGAACATGAGCACAAAGGACTCCATCGGCAAATATACGGTGGAGGAGTGCATCAAGAACGGTACGACGCGCGCCAAGCTCGCGCCCGGCAATATTTTGCTCTGCCATCTCGACGCGAATCACAGCTGGGAAATTCTCGATGCTGTCCTGACCTACTACGAGGAGCAGGGCTACACCGTTCTGCCGATTTCCGCGCTGATTTACGCCACGGGCGGCTCGCTGCCCCCGATGCCTTCCACCCGCGAGGCACTGCTTTACACCGACAACTACTGGCCGAACTGGCTGGCAGAACGCGGCATTGAGATTGAGACGAAGGAATAAGCAAGCAGGCTGTCCGAGAAAAACGGGCAGCCTGTTTTGCAAAAGGTGGAATGCCGATGCACATCACTGACTGGAAAGAGAATTTTATCTCGAAGATGATTACGCGCGGGCGCGATTACTGGCGTGCCGGGGCAGTGAAAAATCTGCACTGCACGCAGGAGAAAATCACTGCTGATGTAGAAGGCACGCGGCTGTATCGGGTTGAGATTACGCTGGAAGACGATGCCGTGGCAACCATGTCCTGCACCTGCCCCTTTGCGAAAGAGGGCGCAAACTGCAAGCACATGGCGGCGGTTCTCTTTGCGGCGACCCATCTGCCGGAATCGGAATTGCCTGCGCCGGAGTGGGAGAAGAAGCTGAACAGCCTGTCCGCTGAAACGCTTCGGGATTTTCTTCGCCCGCTGCTGAAAAAGGACGAAGCACTCCGAAATCGGCTGATGCTGTGCAAGGGAGACGAACCTGTCCGTGCGGATGAACGCCGCCTCAATTGGCAGCGCGCCCTGACGCAGACGCTTCACGCCGCCGAACGCTATTCCGAAAACGAGTATGACGAATACGCGGAATATGACGAAGAAGAATATGACGAAGAAGAGGAATCACCCGTTCAGGAACTGCTGGAGCTGATGGATGCGGAATTGGCTGATTTGCTGACGCCGGGACATGCGATGCTGGCGTTTGAACTCGTTTGCGACACGGCAATGATGTTTGAATCCGCCGATGAAATTCTTGAACAGGAGGATATCGAAGACGCTTGCCGCGATGCATGGATGCGGATTCTTGCCATCGCAGCACCTGCCCAGCAGTCGGCAATGTACGAGTGGTTCGCCGATGCATTCCGGACGTGGAAGCCGATGCCGTATTTCACCGCGCCGCTGGCGTTCTTGTTTTCGTATCCGTGGGACGAAGCGATTCATCAGCGGAATCTTGCGCTGCTGGACGAGAAAATTGCCGAATGGAAGCCGAATGCGCAGGAACGCGGTGGAGGCGCGATGGTGAATCTGCTGAATCAGCGTGAAAAAACGATGCAGCAGCTGCACGCTTCGCAGGAGGACATCATCAGCTTCTGGCATTCGCATTGGGATGTGCCGTATGCGCATGACCGGACACTGAAAACGCTGATGGCGGCGGAAAAGTGGACGGAAGCCATCGATCAGGTCAAGGCGGATTTGCAGACGTTCGCCGGGGAATATATGCCATGCAAGCAGCGCCGCGAACAGCTGATTTTGCTCTATCAGCGCGCGAATCAGCCTGACCTTGCGCAGCAGGCGATTCGGCAGTACATTGAGCAGTACAATCAGTACAGCCTGGAGCAGATTGATGCGCTTCGAGCGACGCTTCCCGCCGATGCATGGCGCGACGAGGCGGAACGTTTGCTGAAACTGCCGACGACAAGCACTATCCGCCTGCCCCTGCTGGCATCCATTGAGCAGTGGGAGCAGCTGCTCCAGCGGATTCAGCAACACGGCAATTTTGAGGGACTGTGTACCTATTTTGACCCGCTGATGGCATGGGATTCCGCCCGCACGCTGGCACTCTACCGCAACATGGTGAATCGCGCTATGCAAGCGGCTTCGTCGCGCGCCGTCTACTGCGAGATCATCCAACAGCTGGAACGCATGAAAGGCACCGACGAGGGAAGAAAGATAATTGCTGACCTTGCTGAACAGTGGCGCAGGGACTACAAGCGCAAGTGCGCACTGCTGGACGAATTGCAGAAAGCGGGATACTGACAAAAAACAGGCTGTCCGAGCAAAACGCTCGAACAGCCTGTTTTTTTCTGCTGCTTACTCCGCCGGGAACAGGAATCCCGCCGTCATTTCCAGATAGTTTTCGCCCGCATAGTCCGGGAAAACCTCGTACATCTTCGTGGTGAAATCCGCCGTGAACGCTGCCGGTTGCAAGCGTCACGGTGGTGCAGGTCGGGGTGCTCACTTCCGCCAGCGCAGCGGACAGCAGCAGCAAAATCATCACCAGCAGGGAAATCAGTTTCTTCATGGGTTCCTCCAAGGTGGGGCGTTCGGGGAAAGGGGTTATCTTGTGGCCACGATGAAAGGATACACCATTCGTGCTATGGGCGCAAGTACGCACTTTTTTATTAGCGAGGCACTTTTTGGTGACTGGGGGGATTCGCTGCGAGGGCAAAAGAAAAGCACCGATTCTATCGAATCGATGCTAATCTGGCGGAGAGTTAGGGATTTGAACCCTAGGTGGGGTATAAGCCCACACACGATTTCCAGTCGTGCGCCTTAGACCACTCAGCCAACTCTCCATATGAAGTTCACATTGCGGCGGGTCATCCGCAACATTGATTATTATAGCGCGAATCGGGGCGTTTGTCAAGGGACTTTTCGTGATTTTTGCAAAAAATCCGCGCGAGTGAGGGCAAACGCAGAAAAAGGACTGTGAGCGGAGAAAAGTGTCCGCGCAGCAGTCCTTTTGCGGTTAAATCAGGAACATCCAGCCAAGCATTGACACCATCGCGGCGATATGCAGCGTGCCGACGATTTGCAGGGGGAACATGACGATGAAAATCGGGAGAATCGTGAACACGAGCGCCCAGATCGGGAAGCCAATCGCGCCGGTGATGATAGCAACCATCAGGGTGATGTAGAACGTAATCATTCCCAGAGAACACAGGCGCAGGGATGCGCCGCTGCCCATCAGGTCAAGCATCATGCCCTTGGCACGCTCGTCCCGCCCATATTTGAGGAACATGTACTCCGCCAGCCCGCACTTCAAGTGATACGCGGAGCTGACGATGCACGCGAACGTCGTGCCAACGAACAGAATTGCGCCGTACACCGGGGCTTTCTGGTACGCATACGCCGCCAGTGCCGCGTATCCGCAGAACTCCAGCACGATGGCAAACACGCCCAGCACGCCTGAACGCATCGGCACACTTGGCGAAACGCCCTCCATCAGCTTCGCAGCGTAGTCGCCATCCTTCAGCTTGCTGTAGTTGGCAAGTTTCAGCGTGCCGTTGGGGAAGATGCTCAGGATGCGGTCGCAGTACATGTTGATGGCGTGGCCGATGATGCCCAGGGCAAGCAGGATGTACAGGATATTCATGCGCGTATGTCTCCTAAGTTAATTGCAACTAACCGCTTCGGTTTGGAGTATAGCACACGCACCAATCCCTGTCAAGGGCGGACAAATGGTTTCGGAAGATTTTCGTTACAGCCAGCCGAACGCGTGCGCCGCCGCGCCGCCGACGCCGCAGAGCAGCATCACCAGAATTGGGTTCCATTTCTTCCAGCGCAGGACGAGGAACGCCGCGGCCATCAGCACAATGCCGACGATGGACACGCCGCCGCCCGATTTCACTGCCGCAACCTGCACGATGCTCAGCGCCGCCGACGCAATCAGCGCGACGACCACGGGACGCAGCGCGCCCAGCACGTTCTGCATCGTCTGCCCGGAACGAAATCGCCCATACAAATAGGAAAGAAGCGTGACGAGAATCAGCGACGGCGTGATGCACCCGAACGTCGCGACGAGCGCACCCGGCAGCCCTGCGCAGCGCATCCCGACGAATGTCGCGGAGTTGACCGCAATCGGGCCGGGGGTCATTTCGGCAATCGTCATTAGGTTCGTAAATTCTGCCATCGTCAGCCAGCCGTGCGATTCCACGACCAGCGACTGAATCAGCGGCATGGCAGCATATCCACCGCCGACACTGAACAGCCCGATTTGGAAAAAGACGAGGAACAGCACCATCATGCGGATACGCCCCCCTTTCGCGCCAGCAGCGCCCGGACAACGCCAATCGCCGCCGCAACGAGGATGACCACGATGACGTTGACGTGAAAGACGGCGGATGCCGTGAACGCGCCCGCCATCAGCAGCAGATTCAGCCAATCCTTCGACTGCACGACCTTGCCGCCAAGATTTGCCGTTACGTCGCAGATGACCGCCGCCACGCCCGATTGCATCCCCGTCAGCACCGCGCGTACCCATTCGTTCTCGGCGAACGCAGCGTACATCATGGAGATGACGCTGATGATGACAATCGGCGGCAGAATTGTCGCCAGTACCGCGACAATCAGCCCCGGAATCCCGGCGATGCGCCGCCCAACGAGGATGGCGCCGTTGACGGCAATCGCGCCCGGTGCGGTCTGCGCCAGGGCGGTCATGTCCAGCATTTCCTCTTCGGTCAGGTAATGCAGCTCATCAACGAATTTTTTCTTCATCAGCGATACGATGACGAACCCGCCGCCGAAAGTGAAGGTGCTGATGAGGAGCATGGAAGAAAAGAGCGTCCAAAGATGGTGCGCTTTGGATTCCTGTTGCATCAGGGTGGTCAGCTCCTTTTTTGAAATTGAGTTTATTCAATAAAATAGAATTTGTCTGCGGCGCGGAGGTTTCGCGTCTGCGGATGCGACAAGGGGGCAATAGAAACAGACGAAGTCTGCGATCGCCCCCTTGACCCCTTCGCAGCGCACGCCCATGTTACAGGTTTATTGTGTTGGTTGGGAAAACGATAGGTAAACGAACCATAAAACTTCCGATAAAATCCAAGAAACATGGGTGTGCAGCCCGAAGGGGTGGAGGGGGCGAGCGGAAAGCCCCCTCCTCGCCTCCGCAGAGGCGAAACCCTCTGCAACATCAAAGGCACTACCGCACAATTCGTCGGCAGCGCTGGCGATGCCTTTTCTGCCATCTGCTTCTTGCAGAAATCTCGATTTACCTCCAGTAAACCTTCGATTTCTGCAATCGCATCTGACAAAAAATGCATTCGCCATCGCACCAACTCATTTGTGCGGTATTGCCCAAAACTCAAGTTTGGAGAAGAAAATCAATCAGAATATCACTCCACAAACGTGAGTGTGTTGACATTGAAGACCCCCTTGGTGGTGAGCCGCAGTGCCGGAATCACCGGCAGACTCGCGAACGAAAGCGTCATGAACGGGTCAATGCCGCGATTCACGCCCTGCGCCCACGCTGCCGCCTTGCAGTGCTCTAATTTCTCGTTCACTTCCGGCAGCGGACGGTCAGTAAACAGCCCCGCCAACTCCAGCGGCAGACGAGCCTGCACCTGCCCGTTCTCCACGACGATGATGCCGCCGTGCATCTTTTTCAGCTCGTTGACCGCAAAGGCAATGTCCTCCGGCGATACGCCGCAGGCAATGATGTTGTGGCTGTCGTGGGCAATCGACGTCGCAACCGCGCCGCGCTGAATCCCGTAGCCGAGGACGTAGCAGCTGGCGACATGCCCCGTGTTGTGGTGCCGCTCGCAGACGGTCATCTGGCAGATGCCGTTATCGACGCCTTCCGCGTGCCCCAAGTCTTCGGTCACAATCTGCCCGTCGATGAGGCCAATCAGCGGCGCGACCCCAATCCGCAGCTGCTCCGGCGTTACATCCGGCAGGTGGAACGTGTCCAGCACGCCCGCGAGGATGTCCGGGTCAATGTCCGGCGCGGCGATCTCCACATCGTGCCCGTCGTAAACCAGCTTGCCGCGCTTGAACACCATCTCCACATTCACATCATGCAGGTTGTCCAGCACGACGAAATCCGCCAAGTACCCCGGTGCAATCGCGCCTTTGTTGTTCAGCAGGAAGTACCGCGCGGCGTAGTGGCTGGCGACCTTGATGGTTAGAATCGGGTCGGCGCCGAGGGCAATCGCCTTGCGGACGATGTAGTCAATGTGCCCCTTGTGCAGCAGGTCGTAGGGGTGCTTGTCGTCGGTGCAGAACATGCAGCGGTGCGCATACTGCTCCGTCAGCAGAGGCATGAGGGCTTCGAGATTCTGCGCCGCCGTGCCGTCGCGAATCATGATGAACTGCCCCTTGCGCAGTTTTTCCAATGCGTTGTCAATGGTGTCGCACTCGTGGTCGGAATAGACGCCGGCGGACATGTACGCGTTGAGCGCCTTGCCGGACAGCCCCGGCGCGTGGCCGTCAATCTTCTTGTGATGCGCCTGTGAAACGACGATTTTCTCCATCGTCGCGCGGTCGCCCATCATCACACCCGGATAATTCATCATCTCCGCCAGCCCCAGCACGCGGGGATGGTCGAAATAGGCGTTGATGTCGCGCCATGTCAGCGTCGCGCCGTTTTCCTCAAACGCCATTGCCGGCACGCATGACGGGAGCATGAAATGCACATCCAGCGGCAGATTTTCTGTCGCCGCCATCATGTAGTCGATGCCGCCCATACCGCAGACATTGGCGATTTCGTGTGGGTCGGTGATGACGGTGGTTGTGCCGTGGGGCAGTACCGCACGCGCGAACGAGGTCGGGCTGACGAGGCTGCTCTCCAGGTGAATATGCGCGTCGATAAAGCCGGGTGCGACGATTTTGCCGCTGACATCGACCTCCATCAAGCCGTCGTAATGGTCAGCCATGCCGACGACCAGCCCGTTGGCAACGGCAATATCGCCATGCTCAATCGTGCCGGAGAATACGTTGACATAATCGGCGTTTTTGAGGACAACATCCGCCTTCTCCTCGCCCAGCGCGACGCGGACGAGCCGCTGCTTCCGGCGAACCTTGAGCGCAATGCGTTCTGCGCGGGTTTTGACTTCGGACATCGTGGAACACGCTCCTTCCGTGATTCTGTTTGTCCTATTATAGCGGTTTGAAGGGGTGTTGTAAAGGGGAAAAGGAGAAGAAAGCGACAGTGCACTTGACCCCGTTTCCTCTTTCCGCTATAATAGAAGCGAAGAAACGGAGGTCTTTTTGCATGGATGCACAGCGGCTTCTTTCCGCCTGCGAAGGGGCGGGCATTGACTTTTTTACCGGCGTGCCGGATTCGCAGCTAAAAGGACTTTGCGATTCCCTCTACGCCCTCTACGGCGTTCATTCGCCCCGCCACATTGTCGCGGCGAATGAGGGAAACGCGGTCGGTCTCGCCGCCGGGCATTTCCTCGCGACGGGGCGTCCCGCGCTGTGCTATATGCAGAATTCCGGGCTGGGCAATGCCGTCAATCCGCTTGCGTCGCTGATGGATGCGCAGGTGTATCAGCTGCCGTGCCTGCTCGTCGTCGGCTGGCGCGGCGAACCCGGTGTGCACGATGAACCGCAGCACGTCAAGCAGGGGCAAATCACCCTGTCGCAGCTGGAGATTCTCGGCGTCCCCTACCGCATCCTCAGCAAGGACACGACGGAGGAGCAGTTTGCGGCGGATTTTGCCTTCCTGCGCGAACAATTGAATCAGCGGCAGTGCGCGGCGATTGTCGTTCGCAAAGGCGCGCTGACCTGCTCGCTCAAGCCCGCGTACGGCAATGAAAACACCCTCACCCGTGAGCGGGCAGCGGAAATCATGCTGAATGCGATGGATGCGGGCGATGTGGTTGTGTCCACGACAGGGAAACTCAGCCGCGAAATCTTTGAGCTTCGCGAAAAGCGCGGCGAAGGGCATGAGCGCGACTTCCTGACCGTCGGGTCGATGGGACATGCAAGTATGATTGCGCTGGAAATCGCGCTGGAGAAGCCGAACCGCCGCGTCTGGTGCTTGGACGGCGACGGCGCGGCGCTGATGCACCTTGGCGCGCTGCCGGTGATTGCCCAGCGCAAGCCGGCGAACCTCATCCACGTCGTCATCAACAATGCCGCGCATGAGACGGTCGGCGGGATGCCCGTGTGCGAAGGGGGACTGTGCGCAGCGAAGGTCGCATCAGCGGTCGGATACCCACGGGTGCTGAACGCGCGGGATGAAGCGACGCTGGAAGCTGCCCTGCAGGAAGCGAAAGGCACGAATCAGCTGACGATGCTGGAGGTTGCCTGCGCGGTGGGCGCGCGCGCGGATTTAGGCCGCCCGACGACAACGCCCATCCAGAACCGTGACGCGCTGATGGCATTTTTGCGGGAGGAAAAGGCATGATTGCATTGCTGCTCAATTCGGGGTTGGGGTCGCGCATGGGCGACGAAACGCGGGAGCATCCCAAGTGCATGTGCCGCCTGACCGAACAGGAAACCATCATCTCGTGGCAGGTGAAGCTGCTGCGGCGCATCGGCGTGACGGAAGCGGTAGTGACGACGGGGCATCTGGCGGATACGCTGATAGCGTATCTGGAATCGCTGGACAGCGGCATCCGCTTCCACTTCGTCCATAATCCGAAGTATCGGGAGACGAACTATATTTACAGCATGTATCTGGCGCGGAATTTGCTGCGCGGGCAGGACGTCATCAGCCTGCACGGCGATTTGGTGCTGCATCCGACGGTGATGGATGCGCTGGCAGCGTCGGGCAGAAGCGTGATGGCGGTGGATTCCACGCTGCCCCTGCCGGACAAGGACTTCAAGGCGCTGATTCAGGACGGGCGTATCCGGCGCGTAGGTGTGGACTGCTTCGACGCGGGCAGCGTGGAATGTCAGGCGGCGTACCACTGGCAAGCGGCGGATTTTGCCCGCTGGATGGACGAAATCGAGCGCTTTGTGGAGCGTGGGGACGTGAAGTGCTACGCCGAGAACGCGTTCAACGCCGTGTCAGGGGAGATTCCGCTGTATCCGCTGGAGTGTGGCGGGAGGCTCTGCGCTGAAATCGACAATCAGGCGGATCGGGAAGTTGTTTTGACTCGATTCCGTCAGGAGGTACTTTGAATGAAGCAGGTGTACATTTGCTTTTCGACGGATATTCTGCACAACGGGCATATCCGCATTTTGCAGCGCGCGGCGGAGCTGGGCGAAGTGACCGTCGGCTTGCTGACGGACGAGGTCGTCGCCAGCTACAAGCATTATCCGCTGATTCCGCTGGAGGAGCGCATCGCGATGTTTGAGGGGCTGAAGTACGTCAGCCGCGTCGTCGTGCAGGAAAGTCTGGATTACACGGACATCCTCAACCGCCTGCGCCCCGACATTGTGGTGCATGGGGATGACTGGCTCGTCGGCTATCAGGCGAATATCCGGCAAAAAGTCATTGAGACGCTCAAAGGCTGGGGCGGCGAGCTGGTGGAATTCCCCTACACGCACACCGCGACCGAGGAGACGCTTTCGACCCTTGATCAGCTGCTCTCCCTGCCGGAGACGCGCCGGAGCCGCCTGCGCCGCCTGCTGCATTACAAGCCGTGCCTGTCCGTGATGGAGGCGCACGACGGCCTGACCGGGCTGATTGTCGAAAAGACGACCGTCGAAACGCCCAAGGGCCGCCGCCAGTTTGACGCAATTTGGGTCAGCAGCCTGTGCGACTCCACCGCGAAGGGAAAACCGGATATTGAACTGGTGGACATGACCAGCCGTCTGAACACGCTGGAAGAAATCATGGAAGTGACAACGAAGCCGATTATTTTGGACGGCGACACCGGCGGGCTGGTCGAGCACTTTGTCTACAACGTGCAGACGCTGGAACGCACGGGCATCAGTGCCGTCATCATCGAGGACAAGCAGGGGCTGAAGAAGAACAGCCTGTTTGGCACGGGTGCGGGACAGAAGCAGGCGAGCATCCCCGACTTCTGCGAGAAAATCACAGCGGGCAAAAATGCGCAGAAAACGAAGGACTTCATGATTATTGCGCGCTGCGAGAGCCTGATTCTGGAACAAGGCCTCGATGATGCGCTGACCCGCTGCCACGCCTACGTCAAAGCGGGCGCGGACGGGATCATGATTCACTCCAAGGCGAAAACGCCGGACGAGGTGTTCGCCTTCTGCGACGCCTTCCGCAAGGACGACCCGAAAACGCCGCTTGTCGTCGTTCCTACGACCTACAACATGACGACGGAGGATGAACTCGCGGCGCACGGCGTGAACATCGTCATCCACGCAAACCACCTGATTCGCAGCGCCTTCCCCGCGATGCAGAAGACCGCGCAGGTGATACTGGAACACGGCCGCAGCCACGAAGCCGACCCGTACTGCATGTCAATTAAGGAGATTCTGACGCTGCTGCCGAATCGGTGAGGATGCAGGGACGCAATTCCAGTACACTAACTCAGGCACCACCGCACAATTCGGCGGCGCGTCTGGCGATGCCTTTTCCGCCATCTGCGGCATGCAAATTTCTCGATTTACATCCAGTAAACCTTCGGAATTTGCATTTGCATCTGACGAAAAATCCATTCGCCAGCCGACCACCTCATTTGTGCGGTGTTACCCTAAAAAACTTACGCAATAAACCAAGCAGCATGGGAGTGTCCGCGCCGAAGGGGTCAAGGGGGCGATCGGAAAGCCCCCTTGTCGCCTCCGCAGAGGCGATTTCCCCTTGCAGCGATAAAAATCAAGAAACATGGGAGTGCAATGCGAAGGTTTCCAAAGGGCGACCGCAAAGCCCTTTGGTCGCCTCCGCAGAGGCGATTCCCCCTACAACAATAAAAATCAAGAAACATAGATAAAGCAAAGCAGTTCTGCGGTCTGCTGACTGCCCCCCTGCGATGCCAATCCCTGCATTGACTTTTTATCACGTCCGTGGTATAATCAACCCTGACGCTGATGTGGTGGAATGGCAGACACTGGGGACTTAAAATCCCTTGCCTTGCGGCGTGCGGGTTCGAGTCCCGCCATCAGCACGAAGAAGGCCCCGGACACTTCCTGCATCAGGAAGCACGTTCGGGGCTTTTGCTGTCATCAAAAAAACGCCAAACAGCAAAAACTGCCTGGCGGAGTAGTCGAGTAGATTACTTCTTCTGCGTGAGCTTCTTCAGGAACGCGCGGATGGAGTCGGGGTCGAACCCCTTCGTAGGTTCTTTCGGCTGGGGAATCTGTTCAGCGGTCTGCTTCGCTTCGGTCGGCGTGGCGGTATTCGTCGCAGGCATGGCTGCAACCTCCTTGTTCGTCCAGGTGGAATGATTTGGGCGCATTCTTCCGCGCCCGCAAAGTATTATACGCCAACGAATCGAGAATGCAATGTGCAATCTGGGCAAAAATACGACCGCATAGAAAGCGGATTCCGCCACACCTGCACAATTCCGGCTGAATAGCTGCATTTCCGCCGCCCTGATAGCAGAAAACGCGCATGGATTGCATTTTTCAGCCCGTGCGCGCGCAGGAAAAACGGTTTCGCGGGAAAACCGAAGGGAATTGTATTTGTGATGTTTTTTGTGGAAGTGCGTTTTCTTCAACACAAAAATCGCCCATCAGCAGGATGCTGACAGGCGACCTTGTTTATTCCTTCCACTCCAGCGGATATTCCGACACCACATATTCCAGTGACTTGCCGTTGTTCTTCAGCGTCGTCAGCACCGCGTCGCGCGCCGCGCCGTCGCCGAAAACCGTCGGCGTGAAGTCGTTGCGGTCAGTGCGGCTGGAAATGCGAATCGGGATGATGCGGAAGCCTTCGTTCGTGATCTCGTCGTCCCGGATGCGCCAGCGCGTCTGGAACATGAAGCTGGACATGTCGCTCGGCTTGCTGTTGCCCGCAAAGCAGAAATTCCCCAGCGAATAGCAGATGTACACACCGTTATAGTATTCAATCGGGTTCATGCGGTGGCTGTGATGCCCCAGCACGAGGTCAGCGCCGGAATCCACCGCTAAACGCCCCATCTTAATCTGATTCTGCGTGGGCGAGTAGTCCTTTTCCTTGCCCCAGTGGAAGCTGACAATGACAATCGGGTACTGTTCCTTCGCGGCGGCAATGTCTTTTGGCACCTGATCCCAAAGCGTGTTGTAGCGGTCGATGCACAGGTAGCTGAGCATGGCGATTTGGATGCCTTTGACCTCCATCACGCCGACGTGCGTGCTGTTTGACCACACGATGCCCGCGTCTTCAAGGTGCTGCTGCGTTTCCTCGTAGACCGCCTGACCGTGGTCAAGAACGTGATTGTTTTCCAGCGAAACCGCTTCGATGCCGTTGTCCACCAGCATGCTGACATGGTCGGGCGATGCGGAAAACAGGAACTCGTTATTGCGCTTTTCCGACGGCACATAGGTGCTGTCCGTCAGCGTGCCCTCGAAGTTGACGATGGTGAGGTCATCGGCGAGGAAAATATCGCGGACGTTCGCAAGGGCAAAGTTGTAGTCGTTATCGTGCTTCTTCAGCTCATTCATCCAGATGTTGGTGGACTTTCGGCTGTCTCCGCCGACGGTGAAGTCCCCCGTTGCGGTCAGCGTGATGAGAATCGAACCGTCCTCCTCGTAGATGGAGACGGGCTCGTTATTCTCGTCGAGCAGGATGTCGTCTGCGTTGCCCGGCTGACTGTATGTGTTTTTGACCACATCGGGGTCAGCGTCGGAGAGAATGTCATCGAGGTCGAAGTCGTCCTCGGCGGCAACGAGTCCGGGGAGCAGCAGGAGCATCAGCAGCAGGGCTGTTATTCGGCGCATTTTGGAACCTCCATGGTAAAGTAGTAGCCTTTTTTGCGGAAAACTGGGTTTTCCCAATAAGCACGCGGGAGAAGTATGCAAGTGTGCTCAACTCAATCGCGAAAAAGGGTCAAGGGAGGAACTCCCTTGCAGGGTGCAGGGACAGAGTCCCTGCTGGGGTCAAGGGGCAACGCCCCTTGCGGTTTCCTTACTTCCCGCACTTGTCGACAAACTCGCTCATGCGCTCAAGCGCAATGTTCAGCTTCTCCACGCCCGTGGCGTAGGAGCAGCGGATGTGCCCCTCGCCGCACTCGCCAAACGCAGTGCCGGGGACAGTCGCGATTTTGTACTCGTTCAGCAGGCGCTCGCAGAACGTCTCGCTGTCCAATCCCGTCTTTTTGATGCTGGGGAAAACGTAGAACGCGCCCAGCGGCTCGAAGCAGTCCAACCCCATCTTGCGGAACGAATCCACCATCAGGCGGCGGCGGCGGTCGTAGCTGTCGCGCATTCGGCGCACATCCTCATAGTCGTTCGCGCGCCCGGCCTGCAGGGCTTCCAGCGCGGCAACCTGCCCCATGCGCGGTGCGCAGAGAATCGAATACTGATGGATTTTCAGCATGACCGACAGGATTTCCTTCGGCCCGCAGGCGTAGCCCACGCGCCAGCCTGTCATTGCAAACGCCTTCGAGAAGCCGTTGAGCGTGATGGTGTACTGCCACATGTCCGGCAGGGACGCGAAGGAGATGTGCGTGCGGTCGCCATAGGTCAATTCGCCGTAGATTTCGTCGCTGATGACCAGAATCCCCGTTTCGCGGACGACCTGTGCGATTTTCTCCAAGTCGGCTTTCTCCATGATGCCGCCGGTGGGGTTGTTCGGGTAGGGGAGAATCAGACACTTTGTGCGCGGCGTGATGGCAGCGCGGAGGGCTTCGGGGGTCAGGCGGAACTCGGTGTCCGCCGTCGTCTCCACGCCGACGGGCGTGCCGCCCGCGAAAATCACCGACGGGCTGTACGAAACATAGCTCGGCTGCGGCACAAGCACCTCATCGCCCGGCCCAACCAGTGCGCGCAGGGCAATATCAATCGCCTCCGACGCGCCGACTGTCACCATGATTTCGGTCTTGGGGTCGTAGTCGGTGTGGAAGCGCTCGGAGAGGTACTCGCTGATTTCCCTGCACAATTCCGGCAGACCGCGGTTGCCCGTGTACTGCGTGCCGCCGTCGATGATGGAGTTGATGGCGGCGTTGCGGATGTGATAAGGGGTGACGAAATCGGGTTCGCCCACGCCAAGGGAGATGGCGTCCTTCATCGTTGCGGCAATATCGAAGAAACGGCGGATGCCGCTGGGCGGAACGGCAGCGATGGCTTGGTTGATATAGCGGTCGTAATTCACGGCGAGACCACCAGCCTGTTGTCAGATTGGCTGCCGTCGAAGATGACGCCCTCTTCCTTGTAGCGCTTGAGGACGAAGGACGTTTGCGTGCCCGTGACCATTTCCAGCGTAGACAGCTTGCTGGATACGAACAGCGCCAGTTCCTTCAGGCTCTTGGCCTCCACCAGCACCAGCAGGTCGTAGCCGCCGCTCATCAGATAGACGCTCTTGACCTCCTCGAAGCGGTAAATCCGGCGTGCCACAGCGTCAAAGCCCATGTCGCGCTGCGGCGTCACGCTGACCTGAATCATTGCTTCCACGCGCTCACGGTCGGTCAAATCCCAGTTGATGGTGGGCGCGTAGTGCAGGATGACACGTCGGCGTTCCAGACTGTCAATTGTTTCCGCGACTTCCTCGGTGGACACGCCCAGCATCACCGCCAGCTTTTCCAGCGGCAGACGGCAGTCCTCCCGGAGCAGGTCAAGCACCTGCGTTTCCAGTCGTGTCATAGCGTTCCCTTCCTTTCGGCAGAAAAATATACATTCTTATTTTACACCTATTTCGCGGTGTGCGCAAGGGAAAGTTGTAAAAAGTACGCGGAATAAGCAGCGCATTACCCAAACAACATCATCCCCGCCCGTGCCGTCTTGCTCTGCATCCGAAATCCGCCCTTCCTTAGCGCTCGCAGCCTTGCCATTTTCCTCAGCTGCGGAATCTGGGCGAAGTCCGCCAGCAACTTCTGCGCATCTTCCGGCAGCAAATCGCCGTACGCTTGCTGAAATTGTGCGGCGTTGCGGTAGGAGAGGGCAATCCGCGCGCGGATGCGGTCGGGGGTGCGCAGTGCAGTCAGGGAGCGGCGGAAAAGCCCCGATGTGCTTGCACCCATGGCGTTCGTGCCGTGCTGGCGGTAGTCCGCAAGCGCCGCCGGAATCGGGATGATGCGCCCGAAAGCCGCCGCCGTCAGCGCAATGAACCAGTCATGCATGTGCAGGTCGCCCGTCGGCTGATGCTGGGCGCACAGGCGGCATAGCGGCGCGTTTATCATCAGCAGACACCCGGTCACGTTGTTCTGCACCAGCAATTCCGGCAGGGACTGCGCCGCCGGATTCCACCCCTGATGCCGCCATAGGCTTGCGTGCAGCGGCTGACCATTGGCATCCACAATCCGCGCGTCGCTGTGGACGAGAATCGGCGTATCCGCCCCGAAACGCGCTTCCGCGTCGGACAAGGCGGCGTGCAGGCGCGTCAGCTTGTCTGGATGCCAAATGTCGTCTTGGTCGCACAGGGCGACAGGTGCGCCGGAATCAGCCGCTTCCCGCATCAGCGCAAAGAATCCGCCGACCGCGCCGAGGTGCGCCCCGCTGGTGGGCGATAGACGGAAGCGCGCGTCCTGATGGCATTGGGCGGCAAGCAGCGCGGGCGTGTCATCCGCTGAACCGTCGTCGCGCAGAATCGCCGTGAAGGAAACCGACTGCGCACACAGGGACGAAAGCTGCGCCGGGAGGTACGCCGCGCCGTTGTACGCCGTCAACAGCACGAGCGGCGGCTTGCGCGTTACCATTTCCAGCCCCATTTGTTGAAGTAGCGGATGGTGCTTTTCAGGTGGTGGAGGGTTGCAGGGAAGGTGTGGGCGCTGTCACGCTTCCATGCGTGGGTGACGCAGATGTCGGGCGTGTAGAGGATGCTGCCGCCGCTTGCAAGCACGCGGCGGGAGAGGTCGCTGTCCTCATGATAGAGAAAATAATGCGGGTCGAAGCCGCCAAGCTGCTGGGCGATAACGTGCGTGCGCACCATCATGAAGCACCCGGTTGCGAACGCCACGTTCATGCGCTCATTGACGTTCTGTCCCTCCAGCGTATAGTCGCTGCGAAGCTGCTGCCAGCGCGCGCCGGAAAAATTCAGTCGGCGGGCAAGCAAACGGCGAATCGTCGGCTCACGGCGGGGGAGAAACTGCTCTGTGCCGTCGGAATTCAGCACGCGCGGGGTGAGGATGGTCGCGCCCGTTTCGTCCATCACTTCAATCATCCGGCGCAGCACATCCGGCGCAAAGGTCACATCTGGATTGCAAATGACGTGGTAGGTGCTTTTCAGCTTGGGAAAGATAAGGTTGTTCGCGCGCCCATAGCCAATGTTGCGCCGAACAGGATAATAATGAACGCCGGGGCAGTTCCAACGCGCGGTAAAAAGCGAGGCGTCTCCCGGAGAATTGTTGACCACATAGAGGTCAAGATACACGTCGCTGTCCACAAAGCTCTGGATGCACGAAAGCATCTCCACGCCTGAATGGTACAGCACGACCGTTGCGCTCAGGCGATTCCGCTGCGTCAAGTCCTGCATGGCTGATCGCTCCCTTCCGAATGGAATTTCTCCCTGTCATTTTACCCTATAGAACATGTTTTGTCCAGAATGGGGATGGCTTTTTTGCATAAATAATGCTATACTAAATGGGTATACAATCCCGCAGGAGGCGAATTTCCGATGACGAACCGGCTCATCCCTACGAACGCCGAACCGCTCTACCGCCAGCTGATGGCGCGCATTCGCGACGATGTGTCCAGCGGCGTGTATCCGGCGGAAAGCCAGATTCCGTCCGAGCAGGAGATGTGCGCGCACTACGGCGTCAGCCGCGTGACCGTCCGCCGCGCCATCAGCGAATTGACGGACGAGGGAATTCTGCGCAAGCAGCAGGGCAAAGGCACGTTCGTCTGCACACCCAAACTCTGCCGCGACCTGCGGGACATCAACAGCTTCCACGAGTGCTGCCGGATGCAGGGCGTTACCCCCGGCACGCGGCTGATTCACGCGCAGCTGTCCCACGCGGATGAGCGCACCCAGCGCGAACTGGAACTGCCGGATGACCGCGTGGTGGAGATTGAACGCGTGCGGACGGCAGACGGCGTGCCGGTGATGCTGGAAACGAACAGTTTCCCACTGGCGTACAGCGACCTGCTGCAAGCGGATTTGAGCCAATCGCTTTACGCAGTATTGGAAGGGCGCGGCATTACGCCCAAGCGCGGAATTCACGAAATCAGCCTGCACTACGCGACGAACGCACAGGCGCGTTTGCTGGAAGTTGACCCAGGTCAAGCACTGCTGCTGCTGCGAGAGGTTGTGTTCGACCAGCATGGCAGACCGCTCCACACGTCCTATCAGCTGATTCGTGGAGATAGGTTCACGTTCCGAATCTGACGCAGGGATTTCCCCCTGCAGCCTGCAAAAAAATCTTGCAGGAATCAAGTCAATCAAAATCAATCATCATCATAGTACGCTGCCCACTGCAGCAATAGGAGAATTATCACCATGGCAAAATTTGCAATATTTGTTGACCTCGAAAACTGCGGCGCGAAAGTGCCGACTCTCAACTCCATCCTCGAAAAGGTCAAAATCCGCGGCGATATTTTGCTGGGCAAGGTCTACGGCTATACCGACCGCTTCTCTGACCTTAAAGAGCTGCTGCTCAGCAATACCTTCACCGTCGTGCCGTCCCTGCGCTACGGCATCGCGCAGAAGAATAACGCCGATATTCAGCTTGTCGTGGATGCCCTTGAAGTCGCGTTCACCAACCCGCTCATTGACTCGTTCTGCATCGTCTCCGGCGACAGCGATTATACCCCCCTCGTTGGGCGCTTGAAGAGCATGGGCAAATTCGTGCTGGGTATCAGCCGAAGCGAAGCCGCCAGCACCGTATTTATCAACGCTTGCAATGAGTTCCAGTTCTTGGAGGGCGTGAGCGGCAGAACTGTCGCTCCCGCTGCCCCGAAGAAGCACCGCGCATCTACCGAGGAAGCTGCTGATGAAGCTGAGCTGAACAAGCTGATTGTCTCCATTCTGGAGGAGTCCGCCGACACGGACGGCATGTACGCATCGGAACTGAAGGGGATTCTTTTGCGCTTGCGCCCGGACTTCAACGAGAAGTCCTACGGCTGCTCGTCGTTCGGGAAGCTGCTGACGAAATTGAGCCAGCGGTTTGGCGAACTGCGCGTGAAGAATGACAATTTTAACATGATGGTCAATCTGAACAGCGCGGAATCGGCGGAAGGGCGCCCGCAGCTGACGAAGGATAACTGGCGGGAAGCGTTTGCGGCACAGCTGCAGGCGTATAAGGACGGTGGATTTGAACGCGTGAATCCGTCGATTTTGAAGGCGGATATATTGACGTCGTATCCGGATTTTACGGAGCGGAGTATCGGGTTTAAGCGGTTTTCGGATGTGATGAAGCAGCTGGAGAAGGATGGCTTGGTGGTAGTGGAGATGGATGAGCAGAAGACGATGCTGATAAAGTTATTATAAGGGCGGAAAAGGGTCTTAGGCGAAGCACCAAAAGAGCAACACGCGGAAGAAGTAAGGAGAAGAGACCAACTCAATCGCGCGGAGGGGTCAAGGGGGGATTCCCCCTTGCGGGGTCAAGGGGCGGAGCCCCCTTGTGGGGTTTGGGGCAACGCCCCAATCGTTCCACGGGCGACCACTCCAAAGGAATCACCAACAAAGGCGCAGGCAGCGAAGCGTCCCTGCCAGTAACTTTGCGCTCCCGCAGGAGCGCCCCCAAGCGGCGTATTCGACCACTTGTATATTGTCGCGCCAAATGGGCGCGACCGAACTGCTGGTCTTTCAGACATAGCTGCTCTTTTCTGCAAGCAGGAGATTTCGCCTCTGCGGAGGCGACCAAAGGGCTTTCCGATCGCCCTTTGGAAACCTTCGGGGCGCACACCCATGTTTATTGACTTTTATCGAAGCAGGGAGAATCGCGCCTGCAGGCGTGACAAGGGAGATTTCCAATCGCTCCCTTTCCCCCTTCGGCGCCGCCACTTTGGTGAGGGTTCCGTGCTTGGTTTTGACCGCAGCTAAAATTAGTTTGTGTACTTAAATCAACAATAATTTCATGAAAGAAGAATGAATGATGGAAACCGGATTGACCCGCGAGGAGGCACTGCAAGCTCTCCAAACATATAACCACGAACCCTTCCACCTCCAGCACGCGCTGACCGTCGAGGCTATCATGGGTTGGTTCGCCAAGGAAGAAGGCTTCGAGGCGGAAAGCGACTTCTGGCGCATGGCAGGGCTGCTGCATGACATTGACTTTGAGCAATGGCCTGAACAGCATTGCGTAAAGTGCATCGAACTTCTCCAAAGCGCCCACGCGACGCCCGAACTCATCCACGCCATCTGCTGCCATGGCTATGGTATCTGCACCGACGTTGAGCCGACGCTGCCAATGGAGAAAATCCTCTTCGCAGCGGATGAGCTGACCGGGCTGATTGGCGCGGCGACGAAAATGCGCCCGTCGAAGTCCTGCACGGATATGGAGTTGTCGTCGCTGAAAAAGAAGTTCAAGGACAAGAAATTCGCGGCAGGATGCTCGCGCGACGTCATCCGCACGGGCGCGGAACGCCTTGGCTGGACGCTCGATGAGCTGCTTGAAAAGACGCTGCACGCGATGGCAGACACCGAAAGCACCGTCGCGGAAGAGCTGAATTTGCTTTTGCAGGCATGAAAAACGCGCCCTGAATCGTTGCATCAGGGAAGGAGGAATACAACATGCAGTATCTGCGCCGACTTGTCTGGTATATCGTGTCGCGCCTGCTCGTGATTACGCTCGTGCTGGGGCTGATGGTCACGGGGTTCTACTACGCTATGAACGTGACGAACATCAATGTCGTCCTGAAGGATGGCATGGCGCGCCGTGCGCAGGTCATCATGATGACCGAGGATTCCTCCGAGCTGACGAAGTATTTTCAGGAAAGCTTTATTCAGCGCGACCCGCAGGTGCAGAACGCCATTGCAGGGTACTCCGCGTATAAGGACTACAACATCCGCGGCATGGATCACCGGCTGGAAATGTCGTTCTTCTGGGTATGGCCGTGGGATACGGTGGCGCGTGTGACGATTGTGGAGCGGATTCCGCGCATCGACGGGCGTGTCAAGGGCGCGTATGCTGATCAGTACGTTGCCGAGCAGGGGGCATCCGCCCTGTATCCGCCCGCGTGGCAGAGCATGAAGTACAACGCCATTCTCGTCAAGGAAAGCGGCAAGTGGCACATTCGCAGCCTGACAGTAGTGGAAGCCTTGGCAAATTGAGAAATCGGCAGACCGTGAATAGGCGGCCTGCCGATTTTTTGCGTATGTGAATGACTTCTTTTATTTCCCCTTCGCCGCATTCACCAGTGCCGGACGCAGCCCCTCCCGCTTCATCAGGCGGAAGTCAAAGCGCTCGACGATGCCAATCAGCTGACCGGAGAGAATCACCGTCAGCAGCGAGTACGCTATCTTTCCCAGCGGAATGTAGCAGAGCGACAAGCTCAGCACGATTAGGTCAGAGAGCAGGTAGACCCACTGAATTGGCAGACGCGTGATGCGGCTCAGGGACATTGAGAGCGCATCATCTCCGCCGGGCGCGCCGCCATAGCGGACGCAGATTCCCGCGCCGAAGCCCACGAACAGCGAGCCGACAAGCGACGCGACAAGCTGGGAGGAAATCAGCAGCGGGAACATAGGCGCAAACGGCTCCAGCAGCGCATACACCGCGGAATAGCACAGACACGCAATGGCGGAGTTCAGCAGGAATCCGCGGCCGAGCGTCCGCCAGCCCAGTGCGTAGCACAGGACGTTCAGAATCAGCGCAGAGAGCGCGGGGGAGATGGCGAACAGATGCTCCAGCAGCAGCGTCAGTCCCAGCACGCCACCCTCCGTAACGCCGGAATGCGCGTGAATGTTGCACATGCCCATCGCAAGGATGGAACTGCCCAAGATCATCATGGCGGCTGACTTGCGGGAAAAACCGGTTGACAAAATATCCTTCCTTCCTATTATATGAAGATGGTTACATACTATCGTACCTGAATAGGGGCGGTTTGTCAAGCGAAAACGAGCAAAAATCCAGCAGGAAGAGACGATGAAATCAGAATGATGGTACTTCTGGAAAAATCACAACCATTTTATCAAGATGCAAGATTTCGTTCGTTTTTTTTGTAAAATCCCTTTGCATAATGCGAAAAAATGCTGTATAATAAGGATTGGAACGGACGGTTCCAAGGAATTTGAGCAAAGTGGCTTGCCCCCTTGGCGGCTCCACACATACGCCCCGAAATGACACATGACGGAATGAGGTTGATGGTCTGTGACGGACTTTGTGAGTACCTGGAATGAGGAATCCTTTCTGACGACGCCTGTTGCTCCGCTGGGCTTGATTGCCATGCGCGGCACGGAGGACATGGGCGACAAGGTGAACAAGTGGCTGCTGAAGTGGCGCAAGTACACGGAAGAAACCCTGCCGGGTGATATGTCCACAACGCCTGGTATGGGTCGCGAGGACTTCCTCGTGCGCGCAACCTGCCCGCGCTTCGGTAACGGCGAAGGCAAGGGACTGATTAAGGACTCCGTTCGCGGACTGGATCTCTACATCCTCTGCGATGTCGGCGCGTACAACTGCACCTACAACATGTACGGGCATGAAGTGCCGATGTCCCCCGATGACCACTACATGGATCTGAAGCGCACCATTGCAGCCGTCGGCGGCAAGGCGAAGCGCATCACCGTTATCATGCCGCTGCTCTACGGCGGCCGTCAGCACCGCCGCAGCGCCCGCGAAAGCCTGGACTGCGCGCTGATGCTGCAGGAACTCAACCGCATGGGCGTGAACAACATTATCACGTTCGATGCGCATGACCCGCGTGTTGTTAACGCGATTCCCGAAGGCGGATTTGAGTCCGTTATGCCCAGCTACCAGATTTTCAAGGCGCTGCTGAAGCGCCGCAAGGACTTGAAGCTGGACAAGGATCATTTGATGATTGTCTCCCCCGACGAGGGTGCGCTTGACCGCAACATCTTCTATGCCTCCGTCCTCGGCGTAGACATGGGCATGTTCTACAAGCGCCGCGATTACACCCGCATCGTCAACGGCCGCAATCCCATTGTTGCCCACGAGTACATGGGCAAGGAAGTCAACGGCAAGGACGTGTTCGTCGCGGACGATATTCTGTCCTCCGGCGAATCCATGATTGAGGTTGCGCACCGCTTGAAGGAGCTCGGCGCGAACCGCATCTTCTCTGCCGTTACCTTCCCGCTGTTCACCAACGGTTTGGATCTGTACCAGAAGAGCTACGACGAAGGTCTGATTGACGGCGTGATTTCCACGAACCTGACCTACCGCACACCCGAATTGCAGGCAGCGCCTTGGTTCATCGAAGCCGATATGAGCAAGTACATTTCCTACATCATTGCGACACTCAACCACGACCGTTCGCTGTCGAAGCTGCTGTCGCCGTATGACCGCGTGCATAATTTGATGAACCGATACAAGCAGGAGCAGGAACAGGGCTAATACTATTTTCAAATTCACCTGCGCCATCTGCTTGCGCCTTTTCCGCTCTGTCGTCCGGTCGTTCCATTTAGCGTAGCGCTGCTACGCTGCATTTCACTCCCGTTAGCCAGAACGAAAAATTCGCGGCGCATCTTGGCGCATTCTCATTTGGAAATAGTATAATGCCCCCTGCAAGTGCCTGATGGCATGACAAAACCCCGTCTGATGCTGGATGATGACCAGCGGTCAGACGGGGTTTTTCTTTACGGCGATTTCTGCGCCGCAGGGCAGGGGTTTCGCCTCTGCGGAGGCGCGATTCCCCCTGCATCAATAGAGAACGACTTCGGCAGAATCAGACAGCTCGTTCAGCCGCGCACTCAGCGCCTCACTGCACATGTCCTGATACAGCGTGTAAGACAGCGCATCGTGAATCGCATCCGTCATCTCAATCGCGCCGCTTTTGGAATCGCACAGGTAATACAGAATGTGTACCCCCGCGTCGCTGACAATCGGGTCGCTCCAGCAGCCGGGCTGCGCCATGCGCTCACTGAACGCCGCCGCTACAAACTTCTCATCCCACACGACCGAATCACGGTGCACCTGATACCCAACGGTCAGGAAATCCGCATCGTAAAACGCCACGTCGGTGTTGTACTCCGCCATCAGCGTCTGGAAGGATTCGCCCGCGTTGAGCCGCTCGTCAATGGCATCCACCGTCGCCTGAACGCTTTCAAGCCGCGCTTCGTCCGTGTCGCCCTCAGCAGGCAGGAGAATTTGCAGGATGCTGCGGTAGCCATCCGGCTTGTACCACACTTCTTTGCCGGAATACAGCGCCGTCTCGAATGCCGCGGCGTCGCCCTCGAAGCGCTCCTTGCTTGCCGCCACGTTCTTCTCGTAGGCGGACTGAATCGCGTCTTCCGTCACCGGGTTGTCGCCCAGCAGCACCGTGTAGTAGTTCACCATTGCACGCTGCTTGCGGTAGACGGCAATGTAATCCTCCGCCGTCACGCCAAGCGCCTTGGCATAGCTCAAGGCGAAGGAAGACATATCCTCTTCGTCGCTATAACCGAGTTCAGCACGCAGGGTCTCACCGACATTTGTCAGCGCCGTCTCATAGGCGGTCTGTCCCTGCGCTTGAATCCAGTTTTCCGTCTCTTCATCAAAGTCATAGCAGCCCTTGGCGCGCATGTCCTGCTCGATGAGCATGTCCTGAATCGCGGTGGTCAGCGCAAGGTCTTCGATGTAGGCGGCTTGCGTCTCGTCCGTCTCGTCATACGCGCCGGAAAGCAGCTGCTGGTACTGCGTCAGGTAGGTGACATAGGCACTGTAGCGCAGCTCCTCGCCGTTGACGGTTGCCATCAGCTTATCATCGGTGCTTTCTGCCAATGCGCAGGAAAACAGCAGGAGCAGGGATAGCAGCAGGGCAGTTAAACGATGGATTTTCATGATAAAAACCTCCAATCAAGAAATGCGCCGGAGATGAACAACCGGGAGAGCCGGTTCGCGCGTTCATCTCTGGCGCAAAGGGGGGATGCGGAGGTCTGGCGGGTTGCAATCCGTCAGACCTCCGCAAATGACTCTTAGTAGCTCAGACCGAAGCCGGAGACGTAGGAGTTGCCGTCGGCATCCTTGTAGATGTAGCTGCCAGACGGAGACTGCGCCAGCACTTCAGGAGCAATGTACTGATCCTTGTCGTAGCCGGGCACGTCGTTCGGGGAAGCGCATTCTTCGTAGAGCAGGTTGCCATCCGCGTCGCGGACTTCCGTCAGGGCGATAACAGCCTCGCAGGAAGGCAGGGTCACAGACAGCTTGCCGGTCGGGTTGTAATTGCCGACGATGACGTCCACCTGCGCGCTGTACGCATTGGAGAGGGAAGCAGCAGAGGTGGTGTACTGCGCCAGCAGCGCGTCGCAGTAAGGCTCGAGGTTGTCCAGGATCCACGGAGAGGTGCAGACGATGGTCGCGATGACCTTGCCGCCCTTTTCGTGCATCTTGTTCGCAGCCTTCTGCAGCTTCTTGATGCCTTCAACAGTGGTCACGTCAACCATTTCGCCGGTCTTACCCTGACCGCCCGCGCCGAACATAGCCGTCACAGCCGCGTCTGCGCCGCCGCCCAGCTGACGCTGAGCCACTTCAAAGCCGTCCACCAGGCTCAGAACGCCTTCGGTTTCGGAAGCGCCCGCCTTGTTGGTCGCCTTGGGCTGCACATAGAAGTACACAACATCGGCATCATCCATATCCTCGCAGACGGTGAAGCCCTGCTGCACGAACAGCTCGGCCAGCGCCTTGAGGGTCGCCTCGTTTTCACCAGTGCCGGTGTAGGAGGCGATGTAAACCTTGGTGCCCGCGTCCTTGCTCAGCGGCAGCGTGTTCTCATGGTTCTTCATGAGGACGGTCGCCTTCAGGTGGAGGGAATACGCCTGGTCATGCGCGGTTTCCATGTTGGTGGCGCGCACAACGTCAGCCTGTTCGTAGTCCAGGTAGGGGTTCTCGAAACGACCCTGCTTGAACAGCGCGGTCGCACGATTGATGTTGGCGCGGTCGAGGTCAGCCTTGTCCAGCAGGCCGAATTCAACAGCGGAAACAATGTATTCCGGAGCCAGCTCAGCGCCGATGGCGTCGGTGCCGGCCTTGATCAGCAGCGCGAAACGCTGGATGCTGGTCAGGGATTCCACGCCGTAGGTCTGGGTCAGGGTGATACCGGAGTCGGAGTTCACGAAGCCCTTGAAGCCCATGATGTCACGCAGCAGGGTGGTGATGATTTCGGAGTTGTAAGCAGAACCAAGCTGCTTGACGTCGATTTCATGGCCACGGTAGGTCTGCGGGACAGAGCGGACATCCGCCGCGTCGCGGGAGTAGCAAGGCATGATTGCGCCCACGCCTGCGTCAACAGCAGCCTGGAAGCCGACCAGCTGGTACTTTTCCAGAGAACCGGCAGTCGGGTACAGACGCCACTGACCCTGAGAGGTATGAGACTCAAAGCCGTTTTCGGCAGCGCCGTCACCGGGGAAGTGCTTCGCAGACAGCACGACGGACTTCTCGTTCACGCCGTCCTTGCCATACTGATAGCCGTCCACCAGCGCGGTGATGATGCCGGCGGTGACGTCGGGACGCTCGCCGTAAGTGCCGCTGTTCCGAGGCCAGCGGGGATCGGTCACCAGGTCGATCTGCGGGCCATACATGAAGATGATGCCCTGCGAACGCCACATCTGGCGGTCAACCTCGGCATAATCCTTGATGGCGTCGTAGTTGCCGTCGCCCAGCACCGCTGCCGCCATGCCCAGAGAATCCGGGAAGCCGGCGGAAATCGGGTTGGAGATCAGCGTCACCGGGATTGCAGGCGTACCCGCCTTGGCGGAATCCCATTCAGCAAACGCAGTGGTCACGTTGTTGTACAGCGCAACGACAGAAGCGTCGTAGTTCAGACCGCCGCGGTACACGCCCGCGCGAATCTTGCCAATGGACATCACCTGATCGTCCAGGCTGGCGAACGAAGAGGAAGCCGAATTCAACATAATCAGGCTCTTCGTGGTTTCGCCTTCGGGGATGACGGTCATAACCTTGGCGGGATTGATGGTGCCGTCTTCATTCTTGACATCCGCAAGCGTCTTGGAACCGGGCATAACCATCAGGGCGTTCAGGACGAAACCAGCCTGTTCGGTCAGCGTCATCTTCGTGACCATGTCCGCGGCGCGTTCTTCCGCCGGCAGACGCCAGTCTTCGAACGCGTCCAGCTCGTGGTCGTTGTCGGAATCCTTGAAGTACAGGCCATCCTGCTGGATGACACCAACGGTCGTCACGCCGATGGTCGGGCCATTCTCGTTCTGATAGAACACAGGCTCAAGGTAGGTCTTGGTGGGGTTAACTTCTTCCGCGTTGTAGGGAGCAGGAATGTAGGTTGCTTTGGTCGCCGTTTCCGCCATTGCGGGAATCGCAGACAGCAGCATCGACGCTGCAACCGCCAAGCTCAGAATCCGTTTCATGCTGAGGGTTCTCCTTTTCCGTTTTCTCTTCCTCATGCTGCGCGAAACATGAGGTGCTGGTAATATAATAGCATAAAAATCGCCAGATTGGAAGGGGCTTGTCTTGAATGCCTGTACCCCCGTCGCAACCGTGTGGACGTTCCGTTCACGACGAAAATATGTCGCGAACGGCAACTTTTTGCCCTATTTGGGAGGAAAATGAGAGAAAAGCGCAAAATCGAGAACGGCATATTCTGGAACTGATGGCAGATTGTGAAATGCACCGTATCTCCTTCCCGGCAAGTCCGCGGGCGCAATTCAGCCTGCAAAAAAAACAGCACCGAGAGAAAATCCTCAATGCTGATGGGCAGCGCACGAATGTGCAGCGTGCTGGAAAGAGCGGGTTGATGGCGCAAAGGTTGGGAATTTGTCTTACTGGTTCTGCGTGCTAACGCGGGAAGCGCCGCTTCCCTCCGGCGGGTGCAGAACTACCGTCAGCTTAAAAATGCCATTTTCCGCAACCACTGTCGCTATGCCGTCATACTTTTCAGCAATTGCCTGAATTGACCGCAAGCCAAACCCATGTCCCGTGCCGGCCTTTGTCGTCACCGGCATATCATCTACCATGTTCAGCGGCGCTTCATAGCTATTCTCCACATGCAACACCACCATGCCGTTCATGGCGTTTGCCTTGAGCGAAATCACCCGCTTCTCATGGTCAGTCACCTTGTTGCAGCCCTCCAAGGCGTTGTCCAGCGCATTGCCGAAGAGCGAAAACAGCTCCATTTCCGACATGAAGCCGAAAATCGACCCGTCAATCAGGTACGAGAACTTTACTCCGCACGTTGAGCAGAGGATGTTCTTCTCCGTCAGCACAATGTTGATGGTCTCGTTGCCGCACTCAACAACCGTGCCGTACTCGATGATGGAGTCCTCCAAGCGGTCAATGTACTTGTCGAAACTCTCTTTGCCTGCTTTCGAGCGGATGGTGGCGATTTGGTGCTTCAGGTCGTGGCACTTGATTTGCAGGGACGTGATGCCGTCGCGGCTCATCTGGTAATACTGCATCTTGTTGGCAATGAACTTCTGCATTTCCTCGTTGTCCTGCCGATAGCGGGCAAGGTCGGCAATGGTGATCAGGATGATGTAGTTTGTTGCAGTATAGAGCAGGGCGCAGAGATAGAACATGAAAGACGAATCCGGCGCCGAGGTGAACACATGCCCGCAATATTCCAGCACTATTTGAAAAAGCAGGAAAACGGCGACCGAAGCCCGGACAATGCGGGAAGCCTCATTGAGCGGCGGATTGCTGTGAATCAGCCGCTTATAGAGCAAAGAAGCGGCTGCGCACACGGCGATATACACCAGATACGACACAAGGGCGCCGGAAACACTGTAACGTGACCAGACCGACGCGATACCCGTCATCCCAAATGCCGCTGCGAAAACCTTGAATGTGTTCCATGCGAGCTTGAAAATCGTCAGCGCAAGCAGTCCCATGTAGCACGATTCGGAGAGGGTTGTGTGGTAACAGAAGGTATATGTGCCCCAATAGAGCAGGCTCATGACCAACAGGTGCAGGCTGTACCCGATGCCCTGCGCGACGGTTGTTGTCAGGCAGAGGTCAATCCAGTAGCGCGTCAACCAGCTGACGGCGCACAGCGCGATGAAACTGACAAGGATGCGCAGGGGAAAATAGGGCTTCTTATGCCCGTTTCCCATTGTCATCAGCAGCAGAAAAAACACCAGCGCCGTGGAGACGCGGTGGTCAATCGTCGAAATCCACCATGAGTCATGCAGCATGTTCATAGGTTTTCCCCCAGAAAGTTCGAGAAATGCTGCAAAATCTCTTTGCGGTGCGATTTGGAAATGGAAATCTGCGTGCCATCGACAACGAGAAAATCATTGTTGATATTTGACACATAGCGCAGGTTGACGACATACGAGCGGTTGCACATGATGAACCGCTTCGGGTCGAGCCGCTTCATCACGTCGGAGAGCCGCCCGCGAATGTCGTAATTCCCCTTGGTGGTGTGATAAACCAAATTGTGGTCAAATACTTCGACATAGATAATATCGTTGGTAGATAAGCTGACGATGCCGTCGGAAGTCTTGAGCGCGAATGCCGCGTTCGACACGCCTTCCAGCCGCTTCATTGCTTTATCCAGCACATAATTGATGGAGCCTTGGTCAGCCGGCTTGACGATGAAATCCAGCGCATCCACCTCGTAGCCCTTGATGGCAAGCTGCGCCATATGGGTGACGAAAATCAGCACGGAATCGGTGTTGATTTTGCGCATGATGCGCGCCACTTCCAGCCCGTCCAGTTTATCCATGCGGATATCCATAAACACGATATCGTGGTTCTCGGTGCTGCGGATGAAGTCCAGCGCGCCGTTGAAGACGTGAATCATATACGCCTGACGGTTCTGCTGGAAGTAGGTATCGACAAGCGCCTTGAGCGCGCTGGAATCGCTGCGTTCATCATCGACGATGGCAATTAGGAGCATTCGTCTCGCCTCCCCCTTGCGTGAAATATTCTGAAGCCATTATAGCATGGTTTCGGGGTTTGGACAAGTCGGAATATGCGGAAATTCCTGCTTTTCCGCTGATTTGCAGGGGTTTCACCTCTGCGCAGCAAAAAGGGCACACAGCTTTTCGCCATGTGCCCCGAAAATCCTCAGGAAATTCCCGAAGAAGGAATCGAATTACTTCTTCGCGCCCTTCTTCTTGCCATCCAGCACGACCAGCACAAACGCCACCGCCGTCAGCGCGCCCAGTGCCCACTGCGCAATGTTCAGCGTCAGCTGCCACCACGTCGCTTCGCGTACCACGCGCGTGTACTGGCTGATGCCGTCCATGCCGCGCGAGTTCACAACCGTGTTCAGCACACGCTTTGCGGACGTGCGCAGCGCCTGCGCCACCATCGGGTTCGCCTTCGCGCCGTCAGGGCCGTAGTCCTTCAATTCGCTGATGTCTTCGCCCACGAAGTTGTCCGGCAGGTCGTTGCCCGCGACAATCTCGTTCACCTTCACCATGTAGGTGCCGTCGTACATGTCCGTGACCGCGAAGCCGCTCATGCCCGCTTCGCCGCGCAGCCAGTCCGTCAGCAGTTCGGTGTACGCGCCTGCCCAAATGGCGCCCAGACGGTTGAACGCCGTCATCACGCACTGTGCGTCCGCCTGAATAATCGGCAGCTCGAATGCGCGCAGGTAGATTTCGCGCAGCGCCTGCTCGTTGCACCAGGTGCCGATGCCCGCGCGGTTGTTCTCCTGATCGTTCAGGACGAAGTGCTTGTTGTAGACGTACACGCCCTTGCTCTGGATGCCCACGGTCTCCCGTGCGTCAATCAGACCCGTCAAGATGCCGTCCTCGGAGTAATACTCAAACACGCGGCCAGAATAGGGGGAGCGGTGGATGTTCAGACCCGTGCCGTACAGACCAGCGTAGCCTGCCCACATGGCGTCCTCGCCGATCAGTTCGCCGACTTCCTCCACCAGCTGGCTGTTCATCGTTGCGGCGATAATGCCGTTGCAGGGGTAGCAGGTACCCTTCATGTTCTTATCGGGGTCGTTCGTCTGCACCGCGTAGCCGTTAGAACCGACGGAGTATTTCTGCGTCACGCCGGACGGGCCGTTGTGGTCAACCGTCTCCGGCTTGCCGATTTCGTTGATAGCAATCGTCATGCGCAGACCGTTGGCGCAGATTTTCGCCAGCTGGTCGAACGTCAGCTGATCCATGAAGGTGTCCCACTGCGGGTCGTCCGCGTCGACGCCGCGCATGTTGATGAGCTGCAGATCCGCCTGCTTGCCGAACACCGGCCATTCGTAGCCGTCAGCGGAGGGAAGGTCGCTGTCGGTCAGCACCGTGTCGTCGAAGAGCTGCTGGGTCATCGCCAGCTTCACCGCGCCAGGCGTGACCGTGCCTTCCCAGTTGCTGCGGGAGTAGTAGGTCACTGTGTTGTCGCCGCTGCCCTCGTAGCGGTTCACGTCCGCCGCCGCGAACAGGGAAGTGACATCATTGCCCGTGCCGTACGCCTTGGCGTAGGTCGTCGCGTCGAAGGAGTAGGTCGCCGTGTAAACCATCGAAGCGTCGCCGTCTGCGGTCATGCCGTCGGCGGTCGTCTTGCCCTTCACGGTCAGGATGTTGTTTGCCGCCGCGTGCGCGTCATCGGCAATCGTCAGGTAATGCGCGCCTTCTTCCAGAATGTACACGCCCGTGTTGTAAGCGTCGTAGCTGGTCAGGAAGTATTCCGGCACGGAGACGGTCACCGTTTCGCTCTCGCCCGGCTGGAGCAGCTTCGTCTTCGAGAAGCCCACAAACTCCACCGCGGGCTTTTCAATGTGATTCTGCACGTCGTAGTCGGTATAGGGCTTCTGCGCGTAGACCTGCACCGCCTTCTTGCCTGCCTTGTCGCCCGTGTTGGTAACGGTGACAGTCAGCTGATACTCGGTCTTCAGCCCTTCGCCGACCTTCTGCACCTGCATATCGGAGAAAGCGAAGTTCGTGTAGCTCAGCCCGTAGCCGAAGGGGTATGCGACAACGTTATTGTACTGGAAGTTGCCCGCGTTCGGCGTGCCCAGCACAACGTCTTCATAGCGCGTTTCCGTGTACTTGTAGCCCAGATACACGCCTTCCTGATAGACCACATAGCGGTTGTAGCTGTTGGCGTTGGCGGGATAGGTGTACTTCTCCTGACCCTCATAGGTGTAGACACCGAAGTTGTTCTGCACCGGGTCAAGCTGATTGTCCTTCCACCAAGTGTCCGGCAGCGAGCCCGACGGGTTCACCGCGCCGGAAAGCACGTCGCCCAAGGCGTACAGACCCGTCTGACCGACCGAGCCGACCCACAGCACCGCGTCCACGCCGTAATCCACTTCATCCGCGAACGCCATCGAAACCGGGTTCGCACTGTTGACGATGACGGTGATGGAGCGGATATTGCCGTCGTCCTTCATGCCCTTCAGGCCTTCCAGAACGCTCAGCTCGTTCTCGTTGAGGTGCAGATAGTCGCCGCTCTCATCGAACGTGTCCTCGATGCCGGCGCCGACGTCGTTGCCTTCGCCGCCCACGCGGCCGATGACGTACACCACGTCTTCACCCTGTCCCAGGGTATCGTCATGGTTCTTTTTGACCTGCTTCCACTTGACTTCGCCGATTTCGTGGCCGTTGCGCTTCTTTTCCTCGCTCACATACCAGTTCAGCAGGGGCTTGTCCACCACGTCGAAGCCCGCACCGGTCAGCACATCGAGGTAGTTCGGGGCGCCATCCGCGTCAACCGCGCCGGAGCCCGTACCACCGTAGACGGGATCCATCGCCGTCACGCCGACGAGGGACACCTTTGCGCCCGCGGCGAGCGGCAGGACGCTGTTCTCATTCTTCATGAGCACAATGCCTTCGCCCTCGACCTCGCGAACCTTCGCGTTGCCGGCGGCTTTCAGTTCGGCCAGCGTGCTGTACTTGCTGTCATAGTAGCGGACGTAGCCCTCTTCGGTCACGCCGTCCGGGAGCTTGGTAACGATTTTGGTGCTGCTCGTGCCGAGGAAGGAGTTGAGCTGCACTTCGCACTCGTTGGCGATGATACTGCCCGTGACAACCAGCGCCGTCAGGCACGCCGTGACATTCAGGAACACTTTTTTCAGCGTCCGATGCTTGGAGGTAGATTTCATAAGAATCGGGTTCTCCTTTCAAATGACGTTTATTCTGACACACGAAAAAACGCCCTGTGCTGATACTATTTCCTGCATTCGACTGCCCCATCTGCTCGCGCCTTTTCCCTTCTGGCGTTCGGTCGTTCCACTTAGCGTAGCGCGGCTACGCTGCGTTTCACTCCCGTTAGCCAGAATGAAAAATTCGCTTCGCATCTTGGTGCATTCTCATTTGGAAATAGTATGAATGTCAAATCACAGCGCCAATGCGGTGGCGGAGACTCTTGCGCCGGGGAAACATCGGGGGAATCAATGCGCGTAGTTGACCGCCCTGTGTCCGCCCGGCCACATTCTATCCTTATTCTATATCAAAACGGCACAAAAGTGAAGAACGTTTGTCGCACAAAGGAACACAAGCGTCGCAAGAACAAAAGATACCCAAATACGGCATATTTTATGCCGTGAACGGAATATGGTTGACGCGAATTGACATGAATGTGACGCGAGAGCACGTTTTTTTGTCTTTTCCCAATTCGCGCGGCGCGGAAACGATTTGCAACGATGGTCAAAATATGACATAATATTTCTATCCCAACGTGTGCCGTTCAGAGGCTGATGAGGAAATGCGGTTCCTCCCAGCGGAGGCGGCAAAGGTTCGTTTGGCTGCGCGGTGATGCAACAATCCCTATGCGAATAGGGCAATGGCTGCACCGTTTCTTTGCGGTGCAAAAAAATCAGGAAATCCCCTTGACAGGGCAGAAACCGGGCGAAGGCAGAAGTCGGCGTGTTCCCGGTTGATGAAAGGAGTTCATTTTCCATGAGCAATTCTACCAAGAAGGGCTTTGGCGTTTATGCGACGCTCGTCTCCGCGGTGCTGGCGATTGCGGCGGCGGTCATCTATCAGGTGATTGGCGGCAAGTTCGGCGCGACGCAGCGCGTGTGCTATGACCAGTGGGTTGTGCTGCTGCTTATCGGCGGCGGCGTGGTATCCGGCGCGCTGGTGGGGCTGAAGAAGTACGGTGTGGCGAGCGCGATTGCCGCGTTTGCGCCGTTTGCCGCCATCTGCTTCTTTGCGCACAAGTGCTACTGGTATGTTACCGACGTGTTTGTGGCGATTGACGAAAAGGGCTTTGACCCGAATTTCCTCTGGTTTGCCGGACTGGCGCTGGGCGCGTTCATCATCGGCGAAATCGCTGTGTACACTCGCAAAGAGAAGGCTGTGTAATCCTTCGCTCCACCCGCATGGGCGGAGCCTTTTGCGTCTTTTTGATTCTCCCAAGGAGGTTCCGACATGCGACACATCATTGAACTCAAGGACGGCTGGCAGTTCACGAATCTGGACGGGCAGACGAGCGAAGTCTCCATTCCGCACACATGGAACGCCATCGACGGGCAGGACGGCGGCGACGACTACAAGCGCGGCACATGCACTTACACGCTGGCGCTTCAAAAGCCTGAATTCGACCCGGACACGCAGGAAGTGTGGATTGAATTTGACGGCGTGAATGCCTCTGCGCAGGTCAGCCTGAACGGGCAGGACGTGTGCAGCCACGACGGCGGCTACTCCACGTTCCGCGCGAACCTGACCGGGCTGCTGGCGGACGAGAACGAGCTGGTTGTCAAGGCGGACAACAGCAAGAACGACCGCGTGTATCCGCAGATGGCGGACTTCACGTTCTACGGCGGCATCTACCGCATGGTTCGTCTGCTGGTGGTGAACAAGGCACATTTCGCGCTGGATTACCTCGGTTCGTCCGGCATCCGCGTGACGGCGACGCCCGAAGGCGCGGGCGCGAAGGTGCGCGTACAGAGCCGGGTGACGGCGGGCGACGTGGTCGTGACGCTTATTGACCGCAAGGGGCGCGTCGTTGGCACGGGCACGGGGCTGGACACGACCATCGAGATGGCGAAGGCGCGCCGCTGGCATGGCGTGGAAGATCCCTACCTTTATACTGCGCGCTGTGAAGTCACGGTGGACGGCAGCGTCACCGATCGGCTGGAAATTCCCTTCGGCGTTCGCTCCTTCCGCGTGGACGAAAAGCACGGCTTCATCCTCAACGATGAACCGTATGACCTGCACGGCGTGAGCCGCCACCAGGATCGCAAGGGCATCGGCAACGCGATCACGCGCGAGATGCACGACGAGGATATGGCGCTCATCCGCGAAATTGGCGCGACGACGCTGCGGCTGGCGCACTACCAGCACGACCAGTATTTCTACGACCTCTGCGACCGCAACGGCCTGATTGTCTGGGCGGAAATCCCCTACATCAGCAAGCACATGCCCAACGGCCGCGCGAACACCATCAGCCAGATGGAAGAGCTGATTGAGCAGAACTACAATCATGCGTCCATCGTCTGCTGGGGCGTGTCGAACGAAATCACCATCGCGACGAAGGACAAGCAGGACATGCTGGACAACCACCGCCTTCTCAACGACATGATTCATCAAACAGACCCGACCCGCTTCACCACGCTGGCGTGCTACGCGATGTGCGGCCCGTTCAACAAGGTTGCGCACATCACCGACGTCGTCAGCTGGAACCTGTATCTGGGCTGGTATGTGCCGGGGCTGTTCCTCAATGACCTGTGGATTGGCTTCTGGCACCTGTGCTACCCCAAGCGCCTGCTGGGGTACAGCGAGTACGGCGCAGAGGGGATGCCGAACCTGCATTCCGATCATCCGCGCCGCAACGATCACACCGAGGAGTATCAGGCGGTGTACCACGAGTACATGCTGCGGTGCTTCCGGCGGCATCCGTGGATGTGGGCGAACCACGTCTGGAACATGTTCGACTTCGCGGCGGACGCGCGCGATCAGGGCGGCGAGCCCGGCATGAACCACAAGGGGCTTGTCACCTTTGACCGCAAGACGAAGAAGGACAGCTTCTACCTCTACAAGGCATGGTGGAGCAGCGACCGCTTTGTGCACATCTGCTCCAAGCGCTTTGTCGACCGCTGCGGCAAAAAGACGACCATCAAGGTCTACTCCACCGACGACACCGTGACGCTGATGGTCAACGGCAAGACGGTCGGCAAAAAGACCAGCAGCGACCATGTTTTCACGTTCACCGTGCCGCTTGACGGCGATTTGGACGTCGAAGCATTCTCGGGCCTTAAGAAAGACACGGCGCACTTCCACAAGGTGGACAAGCCGAACCCGGCGTACAAGCTCGTGAAGAATAAGAATGCCCAGAAGTCGAACTGGGTGGATAACTAAGGAGGTCACAAGAGCATGTCCAACACGACCGCGAAAAATGACGGCGTGAACCGCGCAAAACTGTATCAGCTGGCGCTCTTCCCGCTCAACAACGGCGCAACCAATGTGTACTTTGTCCTGATTCTGTCGTATGTGGCGCAGTTTGGCTCCAGCATCCTGCAGTTAGGGTTGTATGCCTCCCTGATGGTTACGATTATGCGCATCTGCGACGCCATTACCGACCCGATTATTGGCGCGCTGATGGATCGCACCAGCACCCGCTGGGGCAAGTTCCGCCCGTTCATGGTAATCGGCTCGGTCATCATGGCGATTTCCGTTATCTGCCTGTACATCCTGCTTCCGCTCGTTCCGGAAACGATGATGGCGATGCGCTACATCCTGTTTACGCTGATTTACTTCGTCTGGGTCATCGGCTACACGTTCCAGACCAGCGTTACCCGCGCCGGTCAGACTGTGCTGACGAACGACCCGAATCAGCGTCCGATGTTCACCATCTTCAACACCATCGGCTCGATGCTGGGCATGGGCGTGATGCAGTTCCTGATTCCGCTGATTAAGAATGCGTATAACATCCTTGATGAGAGCGGCGCAGTCGTTGTATCCGGCTACGCGCGTCCGGAACTGTATGCGATTATTACCCCCATCGGCATCGGCGTGTCCGTTCTGCTGACGATTCTGGCGATTATCGGCATTGCCGAGAAGGATCGCCCGGAATACTACGGCATTGGCGGCAGCAAGCAGGAGAAGGTCAAGCTGTCCGAGTACATGGAAATCATCCGCAACAACAAGCCGATGAAGCGCCTGATGGTTGCGGGCGCGGGCTGCAAGCTGGCGCTGGCGATTGCCACGAACACCACCGTGCTGCTGGCGCTCTACGGCATCCTGATGGGCAACTATGACAGCCTGTATCTGCCGATGATGATTCTGGGCTACGTTTTCGCGGTGCCCTTCTTCCTGCTCAGCGTCCGCACGAGCCAGAAGAAGGGGCAGAAGGCCTCCTTGCAGAAGTACGTTGGCATTGCGCTGGTTTGCTACATCGGCGTGCTGGCGCTGCTCATTGTCAGCAACGTAAGCAACCCGAACCTGCTGCTGAGCTTCCCCTATAATGGCGGCGGCGCCATCAACCTCTACACGGTGCTGTTTATCCTCTGCTTCGGCATTGGCTACGGCGCGTACTACGCCACGGCGGATATGCCGATTCCGATGGTTGCGGACTGCTCCGACTACGAGACATACCGCTCCGGCAAGTACATTCCCGGCATCATGGGTACGCTGTTCTCTCTGGTGGATAAGCTGGTTTCTTCTCTCGCGCAGACGCTGGTGGCGCTTATCTTCCTGTGGTGCGCGGGCTTGAGCGAGCTGCCGACCGACGCGACGCCCTATTCTACGGGCATCAAGGTCGCCATCATCATCATGTTCTGCGTCATTCCGATGCTGGCATGGGCGGCGACGCTGTGGGCGATGAAGGGCTACAGCCTGACCGGCGCGAAGATGAAGGAAATTCAGGCGGTCAACCGTGCGCGTAAAGCGGCGGTCAATGATGGCATGACGCTCGAACAGGCGATGGACACCATCAAGACCACCGAAGACGCAGAAAAATACCAGACCACAGGCGGCAAAACCGCGGCAATGTAAGGAGGACATCCACCCATGAAAAGCTCTTTCCGCTGGTACGGGGACAGCGACCCGGTGACGCTGGATATGATTCGCCAGATTCCCGGTATGCGCTCCATCGTCTCCGCCGTCTATGATGTGAAGCCCGGCGAGGTGTGGCCGGAAGAATCCATCAAGCATTTGGTGGATGAGTGCGCGGCGCACGGGCTGATTTTCGATGTCGTCGAGTCCATCCCGGTGACGGAGGAAATCAAGCTCGGCAGACCGGAACGCGATCGCCACATTGCCAACTACTGCGAATCCATCCGCCGCTGCGCCAAGTACGGCATCAAGTGCGTGACGTACAACTTCATGCCCGTCTTTGACTGGACGCGCACGCAGCTGGACAAGAAAGCCCCCGACGGCTCGACCAGCCTCGTTATGTACTGGGATCAGATGAAGGGACTTGACCCGCTCAAGGACGACATTCACCTGCCCGGCTGGGATTCCAGCTACACGCAGGACGAGGTTCGCGACCTCATCCGCGCGTATGGCGAACTGGGCGAAGAAGGACTGTGGAAGAACATCGAGTATTTCTTGAAGCGCGTGATTCCCGTCGCGGAGGAATGCGGCGTGGTGATGGCGCTGCACCCCGATGATCCGCCGTACCCGATTTTCGGTCTGCCGCGCGTCATTACCTGCGAAGAAAACATCGACCGGTACCTCGCGATTGTGGACAGCCCCGCAAACACGATGTGCCTGTGCACCGGCTCGCTCGGCTGCTCGCCCAAGAACGACATTCCGAAGCTGGTGCGCAAGTACTCCGCGATGAAGCGCATCGGGTTCATGCACATCCGCAACGTGAAGATTCTGCCGGACACGTCGTTCGAGGAGAGCGGCCATCTGACGAAGAACGGCAGCCTGGACATGAACGCGATTGTGAAGGCGCTGGTGGAAACGGGCTTCGACGGCTACTTCCGTCCCGACCACGGGCGGATGATCTGGAGCGAAGTCGGCAGCAGCGCGAAGCCGGGCTACGGTCTGTACGACCGTGCGCTGGGCAGCGCGTACATCAATGGGCTGATTGAAGCCAACGGCGGGACAATCGAGTAACGCAGGGGCGCGTGCCTGCGCCGAAGGAGTCCAGAGGGCGATTGGAAAGTCCTCTGAAAGCAGCACGCGAAACCAGTATGCAGAAGTCACCAACTCAATCGCGCGAAAGGGTCAAGGGACGAAGTCCCTTGCGGAGTCCAGAGGCAGAGCCTCTGGGTTTGCCCTTATCAATCAATGTAAGGAGAGAAAAAACAATGATGAAATTGCCTTTGAACGTGGATTTTACCGGGAAAGTGGTCGTTGTGACGGGTGCGGGCGGCGTGCTGTGCGGCGAGATGGCACGGGCGTATGCGCAGGCGGGCGCGAAGGTTGCGGCGCTGGACTTGAATGAGGAAGCCGTGAAGAAGCTGGCGGACGAGCTGACCGCTGAAGGCTTCATCTGCAAGGGCTACAAAGCGAACGTGCTGGACGCTGAGGCGCTGGAAGCGGTGCACCAGCAGGTGCTTGCTGACCTCGGCCCGTGCGACATCCTCATCAACGGCGCTGGCGGCAACAATCCGCGCGCGACGACCGACAACGAGTACCAGCACGAAGCCAAGGAAGGGCAGAAGACGTTCTTCGACCTTGAGCCCAACGGCGTGGACTTCGTGTTCAAGCTGAATTTCCAAGGCACGCTCCTGCCCACGCAGGCGTTCGCCAAGGACATGGTCGCCCGCAAGAGCGGCAACATCCTGAACATCTCGTCCATGAACGCCTACATCCCGCTGACGAAGATTCCGGCGTACTCCGGCGCGAAGGCTGCCATCAGCAACTTCACGCAGTGGCTGGCGACGCACTTCGCGGGCACGGGCATCCGCGCGAACGCGATTGCTCCCGGCTTCCTCGTCAGCAACCAGAACCGCGCGCTGCTCTTCAACGCGGATGGCACGCCCACCGCGCGCAGTGCGAAAATCCTGAACGGCACGCCCATGGGCCGCTTTGTGGACAGCAAGGAACTCCTTGGCGGCGTGTTCTTCCTCACCGATGATGAGGCGGCGTCGGCGATTACCGGCGTGGTGCTGCCGATTGACTGCGGGTTCGCAGCGTACTCCGGGGTGTAAGCCGCGAAAGTGTCTGAATTGTAAAATCTGTTTGGAATGATTGCAATTTGGCGCACAAGTGTGATATAATAAGGTCGAAAAGCGGAAATAAACCGCAGAAATGGTAAAGGAGAAAACCAAAATGAAAAAGATCCTGTCTCTGGTCATGGCGCTGGCGATGGTGCTGGGCTGCTTCGCGATGGCGGAAACCACTTCGATTCTGGACGCGGATATGGACGAACTGCTCGTCCTCGACCGTGAATCCAGCCTGAACGACTGGGAAGGCGAATGGGTGCTGGTTGCGGCGTATATCACCGCCGATTTCGCTGAGGAATACGACGTGGAACAGTCCGGCCTGCTGGCTGTGCCGGAAAATGCGGCGACGCTGACCATCACCGCGCTGAAGGACGCGACCGCGAACGACAAGGTACTGGGCACGATGGTGGACGTGGCGTCCTACATCCATGACCACACCTACGACCTGTCCGGCGAGCTGACTTTCTCCGATGAGGACAGCTACACGGTCAAGAGCGCGTGGGACGAATGGGCGAACAACGTCATCGCGAAGGTGGACTATGACCCCGAAGCGTCCTACAACCGCGGCCCCGCCAAGACCCATGTAAAGGGCGACGACGACACCGTTCGTTTCGCGGACATGACGGGCGTGGAAATCGAGGACATGGAAACGATGAAGTACATCGGCATGACCACGTCTGGCTATCTGGTGCTGTGCTACTCTGATGACAACCTCGCCAAGAAGGACGGCGACATGGGCGTTGGCTACATCTTCGCGCGTGTCGAAGCGGAATAATCCCCCTCGAAATACAAAAGAGCCATCCAATGCGGGTGGCTCTTTTGCAAATTCACAATTCGACAGGAACTTTCCGCATACACCTTGCAATCGGCGCGAAAATCTGCTATAATTGCACGGATAACCCGAAACGACAGGAGGGCTGAACGTGCGAGTGCTGCTCAAGGACGGTTCTGTCTTGGAACAGGGCAAGTGGAAGCAAACCGATGTGGCAATTGAAAACGGCGTCATTGTCGCCCGTGGGGAACAACTTTCCTTTCCGGCAGAGAAAGTGTTTGATTGCCGTGGATTTGCCCTTTTTCCCGGCTTTGTGGATGTGCATGTGCATCTGCGTGAGCCGGGATTTTCTTATAAGGAGACCATTGCGACCGGCAGCGCGGCGTGCGCGCATGGCGGATATACGACCGTCTGCGCGATGCCGAATTTGAATCCTGCGCCGGACAGCTCGGAGCATCTGGCAGTGGAGGAAGCGCTGATTCAAGGCGAAGCGGTTATTGATGTGCGCCCGTATGCCTCCATCACGATGGGGCAGAAAGGCGAGGGCGAACTGACCGACATGGCGGCGCTGAGCGGGCGCGTCTGCGGCTTCTCCGACGACGGACGCGGGGTCAAGACCGCCGAGACGATGCGCGAAGCCATGCAAAAGTGCAAGGCGGCGGACAGCATCATTGCGGCGCACTGCGAGGACATGAGCTGGATTCCCGCAGGCGGCGCGATTCATGACGGCGCGTTCGCGAAGGCGCACGGCATTCCGGGCATTCCGTCCGAAAGCGAATGGAAGCCCATTGAACGCGACATTGCCCTCTGCCGCGAAACCGGCTGCCGCTACCACGTCTGCCACGTCAGCACGAAGGAATCCGTCGCGCTGATTCGTCAGGCGAAGGCGGAGGGAATCAACATCACCTGCGAAACTGGACCGCACTATCTGCTGCTGTGTCAGGATGACTTGCAGGACTTGGGGCGCTTCAAGATGAATCCGCCGCTTCGTAACAAGGATGACCAAGAGGCGCTCCTGGCAGGCCTGCTCGACGGCACAATTGACATGATTGCCACCGACCACGCGCCGCATTCCGCCGAGGAAAAGGCGAAAGGGCTGCGCGGGTCTGCAATGGGCGTCGTCGGGATTGAAACGGCGTTCCCACTGCTGTACACCTATCTGGTGGAAACGGGGAAGATGCCGCTGAAAATGCTGATTGACCGCATGGCGGATGCGCCGCGCCGCCGCTTCCGCATTGAGGGCGGGATGCAGGTGGGCGACAAAGCCGCTGTGACCGTGTTTGACCTGCACGCGCAGGAGAAGATTGACCCGAACACCTTCCTCTCGAAAGGGCACGCAACCCCCTTTGAGGGCTGGGAGGTTCACGCCGCGTGCCGCCTGACCGTCTGCGGCGACAAGATTGCGTATAACGCGCTGAGCCGGAAGGAGTAACAACATGCGCTTTACCATCAAGCAGAATACCCCGCTGACATCGTGCGTCTACCGCATGGTGCTTCAGGGGGACACATCCGCCATCACCGCGCCGGGGCAGTTCGTTCAGGTGCAGGTGCCGGGCTTCTACCTGCGCCGCCCGATTTCCGTCTGTGACTGGGACAGTGAGACGCTGACGCTGGTCTACAAGGTCGTCGGCAACGGCACGGACGCCATGTGCCGCATGATTCCCGGCACGGAACTCGATTTGCTGACCGGGCTGGGCAACGGCTTCGATATCACCCGCTGCGGGGAGCGTCCGCTGCTGATTGGCGGCGGCGTGGGGCTTCCGCCGATGGTGGGGCTGTGCCGCTGCCTTATGCAAGCGGGCAAGCACCCGACCGTGCTGGCGGGGTTCAATACGGCAGACGAGGTGTTCCTGCGCGAGGATGTGGAGAAGCTCGGCGCGCCGTTTGTGCTGGCGACGATGGACGGGTCAGCGGGCATCAAGGGACTTGTGACGGACGCGCTGCCGGAAATCGACTTCACCGACATCTGTGCGTGCGGGCCGCTGCCGATGCTCAAGGCGATTATGAACGCGGACGACCATCCGGCACAGCTGTCCTTCGAGGAGCGCATGGGCTGCGGCTTCGGCGCGTGCATGGGCTGCACGGTCAAGGTCAAGGGCGGCTACAAGCGAATCTGCAAGGACGGCCCGGTGCTGGTGCGAGAGGAGGTCATCTGGTGAGCAGCAAGGATTTGCGCGTTACCCTGTCCGGCGTGACGCTGGACAACCCGGTCATTCCCGCCAGCGGCACATACGGCTTCGGGCAGGAATTCACCCCGTATTACGACATCAACATCTTAGGCAGCCTGTCCTTCAAGGGCACAACGGCGGAAAGCCGCTTCGGCAACCCAACGCCGCGCATTGCGGAATGCCCGAACGGGATGCTGAACTCTGTCGGCCTGCAGAATCCCGGCGTGGAGCACGTCATCGCGCACGAACTGCCCGCCCTGCGGAAAATCTTCCATAAGCCGATTATCGCCAACATCAGCGGTTTTTCGGTGGAGGAATACGTTCACTGCGTCGAGCTGCTGACGAAGGAAGAGCAGGTTGAAATTCTCGAAATCAACATCTCCTGCCCGAACGTGCGGCACGGCGGCATGGCGTTCGGTACGAACCCCGACGCGGCGGCGGAAATCACCCGCGCCGTCAAGCAAGTGGCGACGAAGCCTGTCTACATGAAGCTGTCGCCGAACGTGACGGACATTGTGTCCATCGCGAAAGCGTGCGAAGAGGCGGGCGCGGACGGCTTGTCGCTCATCAACACCCTGCTGGGGATGCGCATTGACCTCAAGCGCCGCCGCCCTGTGCTGGCGAACGTCATGGGCGGCTACTCCGGGCCGGGTGTGTTCCCGGTCGCGGTGCGCATGGTGTATCAGGTGACGGGCGCGGTCAGCATCCCGGTCATCGGCATGGGCGGCGTCAGCAGCGCGCAGGATGTCATCGAGATGATGATGGCGGGCGCGAAGGCGGTGCAGGTCGGCGCGGCGAACCTCACTGACCCGTATGCGTGCAAGAAAATCATCGACGATCTGCCGCGCGAAATGGAGCGACTCGGCATCGAACGCTTGTCGGATATTCAACGAGTATAATGAAGGAGGACTTTCACCATGGCGAAGGATGTTATCATTGCCCTTGACTTTGAAAACAAGGAAAAGACGCTCGCGTTCCTTGAACAGTTCACGGGGCGCAAGCCGTTTGTGAAAATCGGCATGGAGCTGTTCTATGCCGAAGGGCCGGACATTGTGCGCGAAATCAAGGCGCGCGGACACAAGATTTTCCTTGACCTGAAGCTGCACGACATTCCGAACACCGTCAAAAAGGCGATGAAGGTGCTCTCGAAGCTGGATGTGGACATGACGAACCTGCACGCGGCAGGCACGATTGCCATGATGGAAGCCGCGAAAGAGGGCTTGACGAAGGAAGACGGCACCTGCGGCGTGCTGCTGGCGGTGACGCAGCTGACCTCGACGAGTGAAGAGCGGATGCAGCAGGAGCTGCTCATCAACGCGACGATGCCGGAGACGGTGAAGAAGTACGCGCAGAACGCGAAAGCGGCGGGGCTGAGCGGCGTGGTCTGCTCGCCGCTGGAAGCCGCCTTGGTGAAGGAAGCCTGCGGTCAGGATTTCCTGACGGTGACGCCGGGCATTCGCTTTGCCGACGGCGACGTGGGGGATCAGGTGCGCGTGATGACCCCGGCAAAGGCGCGGCTGGGCGGCAGCGACTACATTGTGGTCGGGCGGCCGATTACGGCGGCGGCGGATCCGGTGGCGGCATATGAGCGGTGCGTGAAGGAATTCTTGGGCGAGTAAGCTGGGGTTCCTTTTGTAACTGATTGATATTGTTGCAGGGGATTTCGCCTCTGCGGAGGCGACCAAAGGGCAATGAAAACAGACGAAGTCTGCGAGCGCCCTTTGGAAACCTTCGGCGCCGCTACTTTTGGGGTTTCCCATGCTCAATTTGAACCGAAGGTTCATAGGATAAACACGCGGGCACTGCCTGAAAGTGTCACCAACTGAATCGCGAAAAGGGTGTCGAGAGGGTCGAAGACCCTTCGCGGGTGCAGGGCAGGGCCCTGCCGGAGTCCAGAGGCAGAGCCTCTGGCGTCTCCCTATAAGTAAGAAAGGAAGTATTGCTCTATGAATCAGAATGTCGAAAAGATGATTGCGAAGGATTTGCTGTCGATTTCCGCGGTGTTTCTGCGGCCGGATGAACCGTTCACTTGGGCGAGCGGGATTAAGTCGCCGATTTACTGCGACAACCGCCTGACGCTGACCGCGCCTGCCGTCCGCACGGACGTGGAAACGGCGCTGAAGGCGGTCATCGAGGAGTATTACCCGGATGTGGAGGTGCTGATGGGCACGTCCACGGCGGGCATTGCGCACGCAGCCATCACCGCGCACCTGATGAACCTGCCGATGGGCTATGTCCGTTCGGGGCATAAGGATCACGGGCGCGGCAACCAGATCGAGGGCAAGCTGGAGAAGGGGCAGAAGGTCGTCGTCGTCGAAGACCTGATTTCCACCGGCGGCTCTGTACTGGAGGTCGTGGACGTGCTGCGCGAAGCCGGCGCGGAGGTTCTCGGCGTGGCATCCATCTTCACCTACGGAATGCAGAAGGGGCTTGACCGTCTGGCAGCGGCAAACGTCACCAACCACAGCCTGTCCAACTTCGACACGCTGTGCGAAGTCGCGGCGGAAGAAGGGTACATCAAGCCTGAGGACATTGCCCGCCTGAAGAAGTTCCGCCAGAACCCCTCGGACGAAAGCTGGATGAATGGGTAATACGCTTCTCAGCGTTCGCTGAAAAGCGTATTGGAATGCCAACCAAAGGAGGAAACCACATGCTGGATATTCAGCACCTGACGCGCCGGTATCAAAATAAGCTGGCGGTGTCGGATTTGTCCCTGACCTTCGAGAAGGGGAAAACGTATGCGCTGCTGGGCCCGAACGGGAGCGGCAAAACGACGCTGATGAAGATGATTGCCGGCCTGACGAAGCAGACCAGCGGCGAAATCACGCTCGATGGCATCCCGGTCGGGCCGGAAACGAAGAAGCACATTGCCTACATGCCGACGGAAAGCTACTTCTACTCCTACATGAGCATCGCGGACGCAGGCAAGTATTATGCGGATTTTTTCGAGGACTTCGATGAAAGGCGGTACGAGGAAGCCCTTCAGCGCATGGAGCTGAACCCGAAGGACAAGATTCGCACGCTCTCCTCCGGCATGAACGCCAAAGTCCGCCTTGCGCTCACCCTCAGCCGCGACGCACAGGTGATGATGTTTGACGAACCGCTCAACGGCGTGGACATCCTGACGCGCAAGCAGGTGGTGGACGAAATCATCCGCAACCGCGAAAACGGACGTACCATGATTATCTCCACCCACTTGGTGGACGAGCTGAATGCGTATATCGACATCGCCATCTTCATGAAGAACGGCGTCTTGGAGCGCATCGGCGACCGCGCGGCGCTGGAAGAGAAGCATGGCTCGCTGACAAACCTGTATCTGTCGATTTACGGCGGGAAGGAGGAAGAGAAGCATGTGGAAGCTGCTGAAGTATGAGTTCCGCCGCGCCCGCACGTCGCTGCTGACGGTGCTGGGCGTGATTGCGGTCTTGGAAATGTACTTCCTCATTTCGCTGGGCGTTGACCATATGGAGCACGTCGTCATTGCGGCGGTGCTGATGATGTTTGCGAGCTACGGTGCGGCGGTGTACATCTTCGTCCGCGGTGTGGCAAGCTATGCGAGTGAACTGAAAGCAAAAAGCGCGTATCTTATCTTCATGACGCCCAATTCCGGGCTGAAAATCATGGGCAGCAAGTACCTGTACACGTTTGTCAACGGCATCCTGCTGGGCGGCGTGTGCGGCGCGCTGGGTGCGCTGGATTTGTCGCTCATTATGATGCACGAGGACGACTGGCAGAGCTTCCTGCGCATGATGGACATCTTCCTGCGGGTGAATCAGGGCGTTCAGACCGGACAGATTGTGCTGGCGGTTGCGTTCTATCTGGTGTTGATGCTGCTGTCGCTGCTGACGTTCTTCGCGATGGCGTATTTCGCCATCACCCTCAGCCACACCCTCTTCCGCGACAAGAAGTGGCGGACGTGGGTCGCGCTGCTGATTTTCGTCGGCGTGTACTGGGGGCTGAGCTATTTGCAGGGGCTGCTGCCGAACCCGGTGGAGAACCTCGTTTTCACCACGGCGAACGACCCGAACGCGGAAATCACGATTGCGACGTTTGCGGACATGATTCCGCAGATGCTGCCGTATGCCCTGTACGACTTGGCGATTGTGCTGCTGAGTCTGTTCGGGTGCGGCTGGATGCTGGACAAAAAGGTATCCCTCTGATAGATAGAAAGGGGTTTTGCGCTTGCGTCATTTGATTGACATTACTGATTTGTCGGTGGACGAAATCGAAAGCATTCTGGATTTGGCGGACAAGATGAAGGCGAATCCGGCGGCATACCGCGACACGATGCACGGGCGGATTCTGGCGACGCTGTTCTTTGAGCCGAGTACGCGCACGCGGCTTTCGTTTGAATCGGCGATGCTGTCGCTGGGCGGCAGCGTGCTGGGCTTCTCGTCGGCGGACTCTACGTCCACGTCGAAGGGCGAAACGCTGACCGACACCATCCACGTTGTCAGCAGCTACTGCGACATCATCGCCATGCGTCACCCGAAGGAAGGCGCGCCGATGGCGGCGACGCTGACCTCGCGCGTGCCGATTATCAACGCGGGCGACGGCGGACACAATCACCCGACGCAGACGCTGACCGATCTGCTGACGATTCGCACGGCGCGCGGCGAACTGGGGCATGTGACCATCGGTATGTGCGGCGACTTGAAATTCGGGCGCACGGTGCACAGCCTGATTGGCGCCATGAGCCGCTATCCGGGCGTGGAGTTTGTGCTGATTTCGCCGCCGGAACTGCGCGTGCCGGCATACATCACGCAGAAGCTGGCAGATGATGGCATCCCCTTCCGCGAGGTGGAGACGATGGAGGAGGTTATGCCCGAACTGGACGTGCTGTACATGACGCGTGTGCAGAAGGAGCGCTTCTTCAACGAGGCGGACTACATTCGCCTGAAGGACACCTACATCCTTGACCCGGACAAGCTGAAAACGGCAAAGCCCGACATGGCGATACTGCACCCGCTGCCCCGCGTGAACGAGATTTCCACCAAGGTGGACGCTGACCCGCGTGCCATGTACTTTGAGCAGGTGCGCAACGGGCGTTTTGTGCGTATGGCGCTGATTTCGACGCTGCTGGAGGGATTGTATGAAGATTGACGCGATTCACCGCGGCATTGTGCTTGACCACATCAAGGCGGGCCGCGCGATGGACATTTACCGCTATCTGCATCTGGACGAGCTGCAATGCCCGGTCGCCATCATCAAGAACGCCCGCAGCGAAGCCATGGGGCTGAAGGACATCATCAAGATTGACGACGAAATCGACATTGATTTGGATGTCGTGGGCTTTGTTGACCCCGGCACGACGGTGAACATCATCAAAGACGGCGTGGTGGTGGAAAAGAAGCGTCTGGAGCTTCCCGAACGCTTGGTGAACGTCATCCGCTGCAAGAACCCGCGCTGCATCACGACCGTCGAACCTTCCCTCGATCAGGTCTTCCGCCTGACCGACCGCACCCGCCGCATTTACCGCTGCATCTACTGCGACGCGGAACGGAAGCCGAAGTAAGGGGGGGGGAGACGCAAGGGGCGCTGCCCCTTGACCCCGCCAAAGGGTCTTCGACCCTCTGGACTCCCGTTCGCGCGATTCAGTTGGTGACACTCTCTGGCTGTGCCCGCGTGTTTATCCTATGAACCTGCGGTTCAAGTCAAGTGTGGGAGTGTGCACAGCGAAGGGGTCAAGGGGGCGACCGCAGACTTCGTCTGTTTTCATTGCACCCTTGTCGCCTCCGCAGCGGCGTGTCGATGGAGGGATAACACTATCCCACACCTATCCCCATCACAACCACAATCCCCCGACCTGTCAATGCAAGTCGGGGGACTTTTTGTGCTGTTACCGTGGCTTATTTCGCTTTTTCCACCGTGCAGGGGTACTTGTCCATCAGCACGGACAAATCCTGCTTGCTGCCGCCTAAGTCATTGTAGCGGGTCAGCAGGGCTTTCACGTCCGCGCTGGGAATCTCCACGCTGCCTGCCCGCTCTGCGCCGTCCATCGTGTTGACGAATACGACCTGCATCGTCGTGGCGTTTTTCGCCTTCGACAGCGCCGTTACGATGGAAAAACTCTCGCTGGACAGCACAAGCGTGTAGTCCTCCATGAAAATCCCGTCGTAGTCGGTGATGGCGGGTTTGACGGCGAACGTGTAGCACTTTTTGTCTACTGTCACGCGCACTTCATCCGCCTGAAAGGAATCGAACATCGAAAGTGACAAGCAAAGCCGGAACGTCGCAACCTCTTCATCGGGGAGGATGATGTAGTCAAGGTACGCGACGAGTTCATCCTCGCCGAATTCGCCCTGATAGGGGGCAAGCGCCGGCCGCACGACCGTGTCCGCCGTACCGGGAACAGTATAGGTCATGGCGTCGGGGGTGTCCTTGAGGGCGTAGAAGTCGAATTCCGCGAGGGCGGCGGTGCAGAGCAGGGTGATGGCGGCTGCCAATGCAAGCAATTTCTTCATGATGACCTCCTTGTGTTAGGAGTATCATAGCATATTTCCTGTGTTTTCGCAAGAATGGGCTGGAAATTGTTACAATTCGCAAGGGTCTCTCGGATAAACACGCGGGCATAGCCTGAAAGCGTCACCAACCCAATCGCGCGAAAGGGAGTCCAGAGGGTCGAAGACCCTTTGGCAGGGTCAAGGGGCAGCGCCCCTTGCGTCTCCCCCCTTACAACGTAATCTCCAGCTTCGACGCGCGGCCTAAGAAGCTGCATTCGCTGATTTGGGCTTCGACGGCTTCGTATTCGCGGTCGTAGGATTGCAGGAGGACGCTGTAATCGTTCAGCTTCTTGATTTTGCGCAGGAAGCGGTGGCTGTTGTATTCAACCAGCATAATTGCGCCGTCAATCGGGCTGCGGGCGGGGACAATCAGCGCCAAATCGCCGGAGTGGATACGGAAGCCGCGCATGGAATCGTCCGGCGCGAGGAAGTAGAACACCTTGTCCGGCTTCGCCCCCTCGATTTTGCCGGATTGAATCGGCATCAGGCGGTAATCCACCGGCTGCATGACCGCGTTCATAATCGGTACGCGCTTGAGGACACTCGTCAGCGCGTCCAGCCAGACGCTGCCCGTCACGTTTTCGTCCTTGTCGGTATCGTCGTCCTGCTTTTTGCCGGCCGTCTTCGTCGTTGCGACAAGCTCGTATTCCGGCTGGGGCTTCGGGCGCTCAACTGCCTTCGCCACAGCGGGGGATGCACTCGCCAAATCCACCGTCGCGGCGATGTCATCCAGCGAGAAGTCCGCTTCGGTCTGCTCACGCAAGCCGATGGTTTTCAGGATGCGGCGGGCTTGGTCGTCCGCGATAATCTTCGTTCCGGCTTCCACCGCCAGCAGGTAGCTTTCCGAAACGCCGCACTTGCGCGCCACCTGCTTCGGGGTCATCTTGGAGCGAAGCCGCTCCGTGCGGATTAAATCACCCAGTCTGCTCATAAAAAGAACCTCCGTACATGATTATTGGAGAAGCTGTGCGACGGCATCCCATGCGCTTTCGGTCAGCAGGGGAATGCTCGTGCCGAGAACGACTGCGCTGCCGCTCGTTTCCAGCGTCACATCCGCCGCCAGCAGCGTCACATCCGCGCCGTCGAAATGGTAGTGGCAACGGAAAACGCCGTCCGGCGCGGGCTGCTCCTGCCGCATACCGAGCTTCGTCAGCACTTTGTCGGCACGGGCGGCATCAGCAGAGGATACCACAATGTCGAACGTGTGGTAGACGGCGGACTGCCCTAACTGGCAGTGCAGCCATTCGCCGCCGGCGGCAAAAGGGATGTTTGCGGCGGTGAACTTTTCGCCTAAACGGCGGAGGGCTTTCTCTTTCAGTGCCATGCGCAAGTACCTCATTGTTTTGGGATTTTGGGATGCTATTCTCCCAAATGGAATTTTTCCGGGGCAGGGGGAATCGCCTCTGCGGAGGCGACCAAAGGGCAATGAAAACAGACAAAGTCTGCGATCGCCCCCTTGACCCCTTCGGCGCGCTACGCTCACGCAAGTCTTTGGGCGAAGAAAGTGGAAAAGTTTGATGAGTGGGAATAGCATTCGTGCTTATTGTAGCGCAATGCGGGCGGAAATGCAAGCGGAGGAGAAAAATCCGCGAAAAAACGGCAAAGAAATTCAAAAATCAGTGAACGAAAAGGCGCGCTCAAACGTCTATATATCGGAGAACAAATGGAAGGAGGTGCGGCGGTGGATGCGCGCACGTTTCAGACGGAAGCGCTGAAAATCGAGAAGCTGCTGTACCATATCAGCTACGCGATGCTTCGCAACGAAAGCGACTGCGAGGACGCGGTGCAGGAGGCGCTGCTGCGGGCGTGGCAGAAGCGCGGCACGCTGCGAGATATGGCGGCATTCCGGAGCTGGCTGTGCCGGATTGTGGCGAACACCTGCACGGAACTGCTGCGGCGGAAGCAACGCACGACGCTGACGGACATCCCCGAAGAGATGCCCGCGCCGCAGAGCGACGCCATCGACCACATGGCGGTGATGGACGCGCTGGCGGAACTAACGCCGCAGATGCGCGCCTGCATGACGCTGCATTATCTGGACGGCTGGCGCGTGCCGGAAATCGCGCAAATGCTGGACATCCCGGAGGGGACGGTCAAAACGCGGCTGATGCACGCAAGAAAGCGGATGGAAACGCTGCTGAGGGAGGTGGAAACGTGACGGACGAGCAGATGAAAAAGTTGCTGGAAGAGGACACGGGCGAAGTGCCGGAGCGCTTCCATCAAGCAATGCTGGCGGCGTTTGGGCAGATGGAGGACGAGCCGTTTGACGGCACCGAATTGCCGATTTCGGTGGAGGCGGCGGAGAAGCCGCGCCGTCCGCGCCATGTGCCGCGTCAGGGTGGACGATTTCGGCGGATGATGCTGGTGATGCTCATCACGCTGGGGCTGTTGGGTGGACTGGCAGTCGCGACGACGGCGAATCCGCGGCTGCTGGAAGTGTTCTGGGGCAAGGATTTTGAGCCGAGCGCACAGGCATCGGCGTATATCGCGCACGATTTGGCGGAGGTGGAGACAAGCGGCTACCGCGTCCGCGTGGAAGAAGCGGTCTATGACGGCATGACGCTCTATGTCCGCTATTCCATCCGCGACATGAGCTGCGACCACCTGCTGGGCGAAACGAACGTGGATACCGGGCGGCGGATGCTGAACGAGGACGAAATCACCGCGTTTGACCACGCGCCGGTTGGCTGGTGGACGGACAATCTGTGGATTAACGGGAAGAACGTCGATATGCCGGGGCTATCCGGCGGCGAAACGTGGGCGGGCGACGAGAACGGCGAAATTGTCGTGAGCGAGATGTACCGGCTGGATCAGGTCGGCGTGTTCCTGTCGGGCGATGTGCAGATTGATCTGCCGATTGGCGAAAAGCAGCATTACGACTACGAGACGTGGCAGTCGATGCTGAAGGAAGACGGCACGTTCCGCAAGCCGGACGCGGGCCTTGTTTCGTTCATGCTGAACTGCGACGCGCCTGTGACGCACTACGCGGATGGCGAGCGGGTCGTTCTGCCCGACGGCACGGCGGCGTGGGTGGAATCGGCGGACGATACGCCGGTGAAGCTGTATGTGACGGTGCGATACGAGATTTCGGACGCGCAGCGGGAAGCGTTCCGCGCCGAAAACGGCGAAGGGTATGTATTCCCGGACGGCACGGTGATGCCCTTTGATGACGTGGACATGGTCGGTTCATGGGTGTACGGGCTGACGCTGGTGGATGCGGACGGGAAGCCGCTGCGGGCAAGTCTTGGCTACGGCGAAGGCAACTGGGGCGTTGGCAGCGGGGTTGCGGACTATGTGTTTTCGCACGAGGATGCGTATCCGGAGCAGGTGTATCTTGCGCCGCAGACGGGGGAGGACAGCGCGGATATGGCATGGGCGATTCCACTCCCCATGCGGAAGTGAGCAGCGCGGCTGCTTTTTGCGCTGCTGCTGCAGGGCGATTCTTTTGCAGCTTGATTTTGCGTTGCAGGGGGAATCGCCGCTGCGGGGCGGAGAATGGAGGAAAATTTGATGTTCAGGCAGAAAAAGAGCGCACAAAAAAACCTTCCGAGCAAAACTCAGAAGGTTTTGGTGCGGCCGACGGGACTTGAACCCGTACCCATTGCTGGACACGCCCCTCAAACGTGCGCGTATGCCAATTCCGCCACGGCCGCAAGCGCAAGAATAATTATACCAAACAGCAAAGGGTTTGTCAAGAGGGAAAATGACAAAATCCGATTTTTCGGGATTTTTGGTTGAGGAAGAGAGAAAAGGAGACGCAATCGTGAGTATAGGCAACGTGTGGAAAAAAGGACTGCTGCTGGGCATTTTGCTGCTGCTGGCGCTGGTGGGAAGCGCACAAGCAGAGGGCTTTCAAGTACGGGTGGAGAAGGAAATCATCGGGTTTGAAGAAAACCAGATTACGGTGGAAACCGACCAGACGGGCCTCCTGACGCTGACGCTCAGCGACAACTACGGGACGTACCGCACCATCACGCGGGAAGCAAAGCGCGGCACGACGACGTTCATGTGGGACGGACTGGGCGAAAACGAGGAGCGGCTGCCGTCGGGAAGCTACACGCTGCACGCGCTGCTGGTGACGGCGCGCGGAAATCAGGAGACGCAAATCAATGTAACGGTCGGCAAGGCGAAGCAGGCGCTGCTTTTCGCGCTCCGCAGCAGCGACACGCTGTATCTGGACACGGACGACTGGTTCTGCGAAGCCAAGCCGGTGCGTACAGGCGCGGTCGTCATGGACATTTACGCGGCGGATGACCTGAACACGAAGCTCGACACGCTAAAAAAGACGTTCGGCAGCACGACGAAAGTCAGCTGGAACGGGCGCGTGAAGGGCAAAAAAGTAGCGGAAGGGGACTACCTGCTGCGCTTCTACGCGGAGAGCAACCCGGCGTATGTGCGCGATGTGCGTGTGACGGTGAAGGAAGGCGCGCGCCCCGTCGTTCCGGTGGCGGAAACGGGCAGCATCATGCCGACGTGGGACATGGACGACGCGGCAATGTGGGACATGATGATGAAGCCGAGCGTCGTGGTGGACATTGCGGCGGTCAGCCATCAGAAGGTGTATGACAAGCCGTCGACGAATGGCAAGGCACTGGGGACGCTCCACGGGCAGAGCCAAGGCGTTGAGGTCATGAAAGTTGAGGGCGGCTGGGCGTACATCGGCGCGTGGCAGCATGAATCCGGCGGGTATATCGAGGGCTGGGTGCCGATGAAGCGGCTCAAAACTGTCACGCCGAACAGCGATTTCGGGCTGGTGGTGGACAAGCAGACGCAGCGGATGAAGGTGTTCTATCGCGGCAAGTGCATTACGACGCTGACGATTTCGACAGGGCTGGCGGGCAAGAATCGGCTGATTCGCGAAACGGCGGCAGGCGCGTTCATCACCGTCGAACGCGTCAGCGACTTCGAGGACAGCGGCTACCACTACGAGTACGCCATCCGCTACGACGGCGGCAACCTCATCCATCAGCTGGGCTACAAGGCGCAGCGCACGAAGAAGGACTTCTCCGACCAAGAGCCGGTGCTGGGGCAGAAGGGCTCGCACGGGTGCGTCCGCATTCCGCGCGCGGTGGATGCAACCGGCGTCAACGTCTACTACTTATGGACACACCTGCCCTACGGCACGCGTCTGTTCATCCTCGATGACCCGGAGAATCGCACGCTGCAAGCTGCCGCCGTCAGCGATAAGGTGCAGGCGGATGTGACCGCGCCGACCGACGTGCCGGCTTTATCCGCCGATGAAACCGAACTCGTGCTGACCCTCGGCGGGGACGCCGTGCTGGGAACGCGCGAATACTGGTGGAACGATCCTGACAGCCTGCCGACATACCTCAATCAATACGGCATGGCGTACCCGTTCAGCGGCATGCAAAGCCTGTTTGCGCACGATGACATGACCTTCATCAACCTTGAATGCGCGCTCAAGGACGACGGCAAGGGCGAACAGACCGGCCGTTTGTGGCGCTTCCGCGGGCTGCCGGGCTACACCGAAGCGCTTTGGCAGGGGTCGATTGAGCAGGTCAACATTGCCAACAACCACCATGGCGACTACGGTACGGCGGGCGAGGAATCCACACGCCAAGCGCTCATCGACGCGGGGATGCCCTTCAGTGGCTATGGGTATACCTACGTCTGGGAGAAAAATGGGCACAAAATCGGCTTCGCGGGCTGCCGTGAAACCACCTACAAGAACGACGAATTTGTGATTGCCCGTGACATCAACCGCTTGCGCGAGCAGGGCTGCGACGTGATTGTGTACAGCTGCCATTGGGGTACGGAGTACGACGATAAGCACAACGACCTCCAGCAGGAAATGGCGTATAGGGCGGTCGCGGCGGGTGCGGATATCGTGGTTGGCAATCATCCGCACGTCGTGCAGGGCTTGACCAGCGTGGGTGGCGCGGTTGTGTTTTATAGCTTCGGGAACTTGATGTTCGGCGGAACGCATGATTTGACGACGTTTGACGCGATGGTGGCGCAGGTGCGGCTGCGGTTCAAGGGGGAGGAGTACGTTGGGTGTGAGGTGGATGTGATTCCGATTTTGACCAGTGGACGAGCAGCGGAGGGCGTGAATGACTTCCGACCGGTGCTGGCGGAAGGGGAAGATTGGGTTCGGATTTGGGAGAAGGTGCAGAAGGACACACCGTTTACGATGGAAGAAAAGATGTATTTCGCGAAGTAAGGCGGGAAAAAGAGGATAAACACGCGGAAAAAGTAGGGAAAAGCGACCAACTCAATCGCGCGGAGGGGTCAAGGGGGGATTCCCCCTTGCAGGGTCAAGGGACAGCGTCCCTTGTGGGGTTTGGGGCAACGCCCCAACTGTTCCTCGTCCGACCAACCCCAAAGGACAAGTCAACAAGGCGCAGGCAGCGAAGCGTCCCTGCCCCAAACTTCGCGCGTCCGCAGACGCGCCCCCAACTTGCTCTATCCGCTACTCGCACATTGTCGCGCCAAATGGACGCGACCGAATCGCAACAGGGTCAGCAGCCCTAAACGCCGCTGACCCCGTTTTTCGTTTCAATCACCCAATGCCCGCATCCAACGTGTCATCCCATTCCGCAGCTTCTTCGTCGTCCCAATCGTCATCCCAGCCCTCATCATCCCAATCGTCGTCATCCTCCGTTTGCCCAATCCCGCTGAACGCTGATGCCGGGGCTGTGCCCACGAATATCTCCTCGTTATCCGCGAACATCATCAGATAATCGCCATCTGCCATGGTGCCAATCATCCACCATGCGCAGCCTTTCGCCAAGGGAAGCGCCTTGCCGCTGAAGGACACCGCCTCCTGCGCCCTATCAACTTCCTCATGCGTGGGGAAGGTGCAGACCACGTTCTCCGTGTCCGCGCCGAACGCCAAATCCGCCGCACGCACCCAGCAGCGCAGCCCGTCCGCGTCGCCGCCAAGCTGCACTTCGCGCCAGTCGCCGCTTTCGCTGATGACCACCATCGGCACGCGCGTGTAGCAGTACGCCAGTACCCCGCCATCCGGGGCGGCGTAGAGGGGCGTGTCATCGTGCGCGGTGCAGGCGACACCTGTGTAGTCCATGTGGGAGAGAACTTCGTCAAGCGTTTGCGGGAAGGTGGCAAAATCCACCTCAGTCAGAGAATGGGGAAGGGTGAGGCGACCGTAATGCTCCGAATTGTTGTCCTGATACCATTCCTCAATCTCCCCTTCGATAATGCGATTCTGGAAAACGACGAGATTTGAGTCATTGATGAAGAAGTGATTGATATGCCACCCGACCTCCGCGTCATAGCGGGGATAGACCCAATCGTCCGCGCTCACCCAAAGCTCCATGTGGTCATTGTAGGAGTGCGAAGTGTTGAAGGACAGCTGCGGCTGCGGCAGGGTGGCGGTGACGTTGGTGTACCCGCTGCTGTCCCACTGAGCGATGCGCAGAATGTCCTTTCCGGCGCTGTTTTCCGCGATGCAGAAGAGAAACCGCGAGCAGGACATCAGCTGGGTGACGGTTTCATCCGCCGCGCGCAGGCTTGGGACAAGCAGATTCCGCGCCGCTTCGGTAAACGCCGCCCCAACGCCGTAATCGAAGATTTCCTTTGCGGTCATGGCGCGCAGGGTGTCCGCCGCGCCGGGGACGATTTCTACCGGAATCAGCGCGTGGACAGACCACGGCACATCGTCGCCCTCGCGAATCGGGTTGACGAGGGCGGTCAGCTCCAGCAGCTCAATCGCTTCATCGGTGATGCGATAGAGCGAAACCTCCGTGTACTGCGCCATTTCGCCCTCATAGCGCCCTGAACCGTAGCGTGTTGAGACACGGACAGACCAATCCGGATAATTGCGCTGGATATCCGCCAGAAAATATGATTCCGGCAGCAGCTTCGGCGGCAAAGATTCCGCAGACGCACCCGCGCAGAGCATCAGCAGGGCAAGAAAACCCGCAAGCACCTTTCGCATACGCATCCTCCATGTGAGCAAAAAGCCGCCCAGCCCTGCATTTTCCGCAAGGCTCGGCGGCCCAATTTCTGTTACCCGTTCCCCTCTTCGTCCGGCTCAACCAGCAGAATCGTCGCGTCGCGCGCGTCAAGGTTCACTGTGGAGACAACTTCGCTGCCTTTCACGAAGAACACCTGCCAAGTGCCGTTCTGCTCGCTGCTGCCCATGATGTAGCCGTAGCCGACCGCGTCGTAATCCGCGGCGGTCAGGCCGGTCACGTTCAGCGCAGCGGCAAGGGCTTCCTCCTGCGTCAAATCGCCCTCGACGGGTTCGCCGTAGCAGGGCGCCATGGCGTACAGGCGATCAAACAGCATCTTGTCCTGAATGCTCCACAGCGCGTAGATGCCTTTTGCACTCTCCCAGCGGGCCTGCGCGGTAGCGAAAAAGCCGGTGTCGGTCGTGTCCTCCTGCAGGACTTCCTGCGTTTCGGCGTCGATGACGCGGCTCCATGCGTTGGACATGGTCGTCTGGTCAAACTGGCAGATGACCCACGCTTCGCGTCCGTCGGACAGCACAACGCGCTCCCAGCGGGTCAGGGCGTTCTCCTTCGGCTCGATGAGGGCGGACAGCGCCGCCGTCGTCGCCTCATCTGTCAGGTCGTAGGACACGATGGCAATCGGCAGCAGCGGCGTTTCCTCCGCGAGGGCGAAACAGGCCAGCAGCATCGCCGAAATCAGCAGGGACAGGGCACGCTTCATAAACTTCATCATGGGAAATCAACTCCTTTTGCGGGATATTTTAGGGTTTTCACTCATCCAACGAATGAAAAACGCGAAATGTTCCCGTTCACGGAATATTTACGATTTAATCCAGCACGATGCTCTTCTTTTTGCCGTTTTTCTTGCGCGGATATTCCCGGATGCGGGTGACGAAATCCAGATTGACGATTTCCGTCTCGCCCGTCGTCTTCTCGATGACCAGTCCGCCATCTTCAACCTCTTTCAGCACGCCCTGTATGCTGCCGCTCTCCGAGGTAATGGTGTAGATGATGCAATCTTCGCCAATCAGCCGTTTTGCCAGTTCTTTCATTTCGTTCCTCTCCTTATTTTGCTTTTTCCGATTCAGAAACTGCCTGACCGCCGCCGCCCGCTTTCGCCGCGCGAACAGCGGAAGAATGACGAGAAACAGGATGATGAGAAGGGGAAGAAAAGTTTCCATTGTATGTCCTCCCGGCGTCCATCAGAAAATTTTATTGCCCGCCTTGGCGTAACGCATGGCTTCCTTGCAGTAAACAGAGAGATTGACCATCCAGATGATGCACACCGCCAGCGAAGGAAGGAAGCCGATGCCGAACACAAGCGCGCAGATGGCAAGCACAATCGCTGCAATCGCGCAGACGCGATTGACGGCGGAATACGCTTTGAAGGCGCACTTGCCAATCATGATTTTCTCGGCTTCGTCGCAGTCGTCAACCCACTTTTTCTGGAACTGCAAATCGTAGATGGACGCTTTCTTTTCGGGACTCATCTGCTTGGCGGCATCTACGCACTTTTGCTGAATCAGGATGGATTCCACCAGAATGGCAAGGAACGCCGCAATGCCAATGAAGATGAGAACCGTGCTTTCCCAGCTGTCGAACGACGCAAAGCCGACGGAATACGTCGCCGCAATCAGGAAAAATGCAAGCACGAGGCTGGCGCTGGATAGCCAGAGAGCGGCGGACAGCTTGCCGTCAATGACGCTTGATGTGTCCTCATCTTCGCCGTCCCATGATGCCAGCAGCGCCTTGGCGTGCCGGTACATCGGAATGCAGACCGCCGGCGTGACGACTGCCAACGCCACCATCAGCCATGGGGCGATGCGCGTGCCGAAGAATGCGCTTGCGTTCGCCAAAACGCCGGACAGCTGGTCAAGCCCGTATCGGGCGGCGCAGTAGCCCGCGATGCCGCCAATCACGGCACAGACGAGGGTAAAAAGTAGAAATTTCGGCAGCGCCTTACGATTCGCAGCCCTGATTTCGTCATTCTTCATGTTCCGTTTCCTCCTGCAAGTAGAAAATTTCCTCCACCGATGCGCCGCAGACTTTCGCAATCGTCAGGGCGAGGGTGACGGACGGCGAATAGTCCCCCCGCTCAATCAGGCTGATTGTCTGCCGCGATACGCCGCACAAGCGCCCCATTTCCTGCTGATTGACATTCAGCATTGCCCGGTACACCTTCAAGCGATTTCGCAGTACCATACAGCACCTCCGTCTGACAAATTTGCTTATCATGATGACAAGCATCATTGTCAAATTGAATTATACACTTGTCGTGCGGATTTGTCAAGAGGGCATGAAAAAAGCGGGAGAAAAAGCGAATTGCTTTCTCTTCCGCTTGGGATGCTCCGTCTATCAGGTTTTCGTCCGAATCGCCTGCACGGTCATGAAGGAGAGAAACGTGCATTCAATCATCATCGTGCAGCCGCTCACGGGCTGGAACGGCAGCGCCACGCCGAGTGCGCGCATGAGCTGCAGCGCCAGCAGGACAATCAGCGCAATCATCGGCACAACGAGCAGCGTCGCGAACGGCTCCTTGCGGCGGGATGCGCCGGAAAGCGGCAGCAGCAGCGCCAACAGCGCGCCGAGAATCAGCCCCTGCAGCAAGTCCGACCACAGCCCAAACCCGCCCAGCAGCGGCAGGAAGAACACGCAAAGCCCGCACAGCACCAGCGGCACAACGATGACCAAGAGTTTCCGCAAAAACATCACAATTCCTCCAGCAGACGCTTTTCCTTGTCGGTCAGTTCGGCGGATGCCAGCAAATCCGGGCGGTGCCGCTTCGTCGCGCGGAGGGACTCGATGCGCCGCCACGCCTTGATTTTCGCGTGGTCGCCAGACAGCAGCACGTCCGGCACTTCCATGCCGTTCAATTCGCGCGGGCGCGTGTACTGCGGATATTCCAGCAGCCCGTCGGAGAACGATTCCTCCTCCGGCGATTCGGCAGACCCCAGCACCCCCGGAATGAACCGCGCCACGCAGTCTGTCAGCACCATCGCCGCCAGTTCGCCGCCGGTGAGGATGTAGTCGCCGATGCTGATTTCCTCGTCAATGCAGGTGTCCAGCGCGCGCTGGTCAACGCCCTCGTAGTGGCCGCAGAGCAGCACGAGTTCCTTTTCCTGCGCCAGCTCGCGGGCGACGGCGGTTGACAGCGTCCGCCCGCGCGGGCCGAGATAAATGCGGCGGCCTTGGAAATCGTTGCCCGTCACGCTGTGCATCGCGTCCAGAATCGGCTGTGCCAGCATCACCATGCCTGCGCCGCCGCCGAAGGGGTAATCATCGGTGTTCTTGTGCTTGCGGTCGGAGAAGGGGCGGATATCCACGCAGCGGATATCGAGGATGCCCTGCGCGCGCGCCCGCCCCAGAATGCTGGAATTCAGCACGCTCTCAAACATCTCCGGGAAGATGGTTAGGATGGTGATTTTCATCGCGGGCGCTTCACTCATTGTAGACGGCCACCTCGTCCAGTTTTTCGCGCACGACGCGGATGACGCGGTTTTGCACGTCCACCGCCGGGAAAACCGCCTTGAGCGCGGGCGCCATCCATTCGCCCTTGTCGGACTGGAAGACGTACACGTCCACCGCGCCGTGCTGGAGCACGTCCGTCAGCTTGCCGAGTGCTGCGCCGGTTTCATCCACCGCCGCGCAGCCGATCAGGTCGCTGATGTACACCTCGTCTTCCGCGAGGGAGAGAGCGTGGGCGCGGTCGATGTAGAGCTTCTGTCCGCGCAGCTTCTCCGCGTCGTCCATGGTTTTGCACTCGCCAAGGGTGACATACGCGAAGCCGTCGTGGACGCGGGAGCAGGAAGCCTTGATGGGCTGATAAGAAGCGCCGTCGTGGAGGTAGAGGGTTTTCCAGTCATGGAACGCCTCCAAATCAGCGGCATAGGGCTTGATTTTGACTTCGCCGCGAACGCCCTGCGGCTTCAGGACTTCCCCAATCATCAGGTATTCGTTCATCTATAATAACCTTTCCACCAGAGGCGCTGCCTCTGGACTCCGCAAGGGGCGTCGCCCCTTGACCCTTTCGCGCGATTGAGTTGTGCGCGATTGCATACAGTGTTCGCGTGTTTATGCAGGGATAGTGTTAGCGAAACGTGAATTGCTGATTTGCCAGTTCAACAAAATCATCTGCTGAATCCCGCCATTGACCGGGATAATATCTGTGCGGCAACCGCACAATTCGACCATTTTCGTCAAGTTCACATTGTGCAGACTGCTGTGTTTTTCTGGACTTTGAAGAATAGTAAAAAACTAAGAAATTATATTCATCGACTTTAACATACTTACCGCGAAATGTTTGACGAGCCAGCTTGCTTAAGTCACTTAATAAAACACCGTGCCACTTTTGACCAGACTGTTCCTGCTCAAGAATTACAAATTCTTCCGGCGTATAGCGCGCGGGTCGCTCATCAATTTGAGAGTTAGATGAAGCAGAACCTGAAAGCATAGCACTTAAAAAATCCTTGAAAATCCCCATAAGCATACTCCCTCAAACGTAGTCTGCGACTGATGCAAACTTAAAGTGAAAAGAGGCGTGGAAACATCACTGCTCCCACGCCTACGTTCAGTTCTGAGCTTCGTCGTCTTCCGGCTTGTGAATTTCGACAAAAACAGGCTTGCTGTTCTTGGCAGTCGCAGCGGAGACCACCGTGCGGATGGCCTTCGCGATGCGTCCCTGCTTGCCGATGACCTTGCCCATGTCATCTTCAGCCACGCTCAGCTCAAGAATGACGGCTTCCGGGCCTTCCGTTTCGCGGACGACGACCTGATCGGGATGATCGACCAGAGACTGCGCCACAAAGGTGAGCAATTCGCGCATAGGGCGTCCTTTCTGCCTGTCGGCTGTCAGATGCGGCAAAACCGCACCGATCCATCTTGCAGAGGGAGTCCCTTACTTCTCGATGACGCCGGTCTTCTTCAGCAGCACGCGCACGGTATCCGTGGGCTGAGCGCCGCAGGTAAGCCAGTACTTCGCGCGCTCGCCGTCCACCTTCACCTCAGCGGGGTGCACCATGGGATTGTAGTAGCCGATTTCTTCGATGAAACGGCCATCACGGGGAGAGTGAATGTCGGCAACGACGACACGGTAGAAGGGCTTCTTCTTCATACCCATTCTCTTCAGACGAATCTTCACGGACATTGGTTTGTTCCTCCTCAATATGTTCAGGAAAGTTATTTATATGGAAATCATATAAGCAATTTATATGATACCACGCAGTAGGGGAGTGCGCAGGGGTTACCGCATTCCGGGGAAGCGCATTCTCATGCGGCCTTTGCCCTTCATTTGCGTTACCTGCTTCATCATCTGCTTCGCCTGATCAAACTGACGAATCAGCTGATTGACGTCCTGCACGGTCGTGCCGGAGCCGGCGGCAATGCGCTTGCGGCGGCTGGCGTTCAGGACACCGGGATTGCGGCGCTCTTTCGGCGTCATGGAGCGGATGATGGCTTCGGGCTTCTTCATGGCGTTTTCGTCCACGTCGATGTCCTTGCCGGACATGCCCGGCAGCATTTCCAGCATCGACTTGATGCCGCCCATCTTCTTCATGGACTGCATCTGGTCGAGGAAGTCATCCAGTGTCAAATCGGCGGTTCGGGCTTTCTTGGCGAGCTTCTCCGCGTCCTCCTGATCGAAGGCTTCGGAGGCTTTGTCAATCAGCGTCAGCACGTCGCCCATGCCCAGAATTCGGCTTGCCATGCGGTCGGGGTGGAAAGGCTCGATTTCCGAGAGCTTCTCGCCCGTGCCGCTGAACTTGATGGGCTTGCCTGTCACCGCGCGGACGGACAGCGCCGCGCCGCCGCGGGTGTCGCCGTCCAGCTTGGTCAGAATCACGCCGTCGATGTCCAGCTTCTCGTTAAAGGTCTGGGCGACGTTGACCGCGTCCTGACCCGTCATGGCGTCAACCACCAGCAGGATTTCCTGCGGATGCACATTTTCCTTGATGCGGACGAGCTCGTCCATCAGCTCCTGGTCGATGTGCAGGCGGCCGGCGGTGTCGATAATCAGCACGTCGCGGCCCAGATAGCGGGCGCGTTCGACGGCTTCCAGCGCAGTCTTGACCGGGTCCTGCGTGCCGTGTTCATACACCGGCACATTGACCTGCTTGCCGACGACCTGCAGCTGGTTGATGGCGGCGGGGCGGTAGATGTCGCACGCGGCGAGCATCGGCTTTTTGCCCTGCTTTGCCAGATAGTTGGCGAGCTTGGCTGCCATCGTGGTTTTGCCCGCGCCCTGCAGGCCGCAGAGCATGTAGACCGTCAGCGGGCCGGACGACCACGTCAGGCGGGCGTTTTCGCCGCCCATCAGCTGGGTCATTTCCTCGTTGACGATTTTGATGACCTGCTGGGAGGCGCTCAGCGTGCCGGTGATTTCCGTGCCGACGCAGCGCGCCGTGACCTTCTTGATGAAGTCCTTGGCGACGGCATAGTTGACGTCCGCTTCAAGCAGCGCCATGCGCACCTCGCGCATACCCTCCTTGACATTATCCTCCGTCAGCTTGCCTTTGCTGCTCAATTTGCGCAGCGCGCCCTGCAATTTCTCTGTCAAGCCCTCAAAGGCCATTGTTTTCCTCCTGATCAAAGCGAATCAGCGCGTCAATCATGCGTTCCGCGTCGTCGTAGCGGCCCTCGCGCATCATTGTCCGGCATTTTTCCAGCCCGTTCTCCACACGCTGAAACCGGGCGGCAACATGGAGCTTTTCCTCCATCTCGAACATCTTCCGCGCCGCGCGGGTGAGCAGTTCATGCACGCCCTGACGGCTGATGCCGACCTCCTGCGCGATTTCCGTCAGCGACAAGTCCTCCTCGCAGTGCAGGGTGAGCACCTGACGCTGCTTGTCGGTCAGCAATCCGCCATAGAACGCGGAAAGCCAATTCAGCTCGACTTTCTTGCTGATTTCGTCCTGTGCCATGTCAGCGCTCCTTGCTGTCAAGCATTTTCCGTTGACACCGATATATGATACACGATTTTGCCGCGCCTGTCAAGGGGTTTTGCCTGACAGCGCGAATTTTTCTGCGGACTTTTTCACGATTTTTCTGCGAATTGTAACATTCATGCTGCATTGCTTGACCTTTGGAAGCGGCTGCTATATAATAAAAAGGAATAAACCACGATTTTGAACGAGGAGGTTTGCTGATGAAGAAGCAATTTCGCCGCGCAGGGGCGCTGATGCTGGCGCTGCTGATGCTGATGACGGCTGCCCCCGCCTTGGCGGAGGATGCGCCGAGTGCGGCAGACGGCACGCAGATAGAGGAGATTATCGGGGAAGAGCCGGCTGTGACGGAAGCCCCGACGGCGATTCCGACGGAGATCCCCACCGAAGCGCCGACGAATACGCCGAATCCGACGGGAATCCCCACCGAAACACCGACGGAAACACCGATTCAGACCGAAATTCCCACGGAAGAACCGACAAATACGGCAATTCCGACGGAAATCCCCACCGAAGCGCCGACGGAAACGCCGATTTCGACCGACGCTCCCACCGAAGCCCCGACCGCCACGCCGGACGAGGACGTGTTTGTGCCGGGACTGGCGACCCTCCGCAGCGGCGCGAAGCTCTACGCGAATCAGCAGTTGACGGGCGACGCGGATGTGACCGAAGTGTCCGGCACGGTTTACGCCGAGGCGCGCACGGACAGCAAACGCGCGGTGCGGATTGCTTTCTATGATGGGGTGATTGTGCGCACGGCGTGGGTCAAGACCAGCAGCACCGAAATGCTGACGGACGAGCAGACCGCTGCATATGACGCGATTCCCCGCAAGCCGGAGGACGACCTGATGGCGGCGCACGGACATTTGCTTGCGCCGATTCCAGTGCATCCGGAGCAGAAGGAAACGCCCGCGCCGACGGAACAGCCGACGGAAGAACCGACCGCCACGCCGGAAGTCACCAATCCGCCGGAAGTGACGGACGCGCCGACGGACGTTCCGACCGAAGCCCCGACCGATGTTCCCGAAGTGACGGATGCCCCGACGAATCCGCCGGAAGTGACGGACGCGCCGACCGAAGTGCCGGAAATTACCGAGCAGCCGACCGCTGCGCCGGAAGTCACCAATCCGCCGGAAATCACCGAAAATCCGACTGAAGCGCCGACGGACGAAATCATTTCGGACTACACCCCCGTCCCCGCGACGGACGCGCCGACCGCTACCCCCGCCCCGACCGATGCGGAAGCCACCGAAATCCCCGAACCGACGATTTCCATCGCGCCGGATGAACTCGATGACCTCATCATCGGGCGCGCGCTGGAGCAGCCGACGGGCATTTCTGCCTCCTACGAGCGCAGCGGCCGCATTACCCTCAAGTGGACGGCGGTAGAGGGCGCGAATGCCTACGCCATCTACTACAAGCCCGCGTGGGGCAGCGAATATTCGCTCCTTGGGCAGAGCAGCGGCACAACCTATTCCACCACCACCCCGCGCATGGGCACGGTCTACTACTACCGCATTCAGGCGCTGTATGTCGTGGGCGGACAGCAGGTCAGTCAGGGCGCGCAGTCGCTGTCTTTCCCGTATATTGCGCTGGGCGACGTCGTGATTGCCGACCCGCGTGGTAAAGATACCTCCACCATCCGCCTGAACTGGACACCCGTTGCGGGCGCGACGCACTACGATGTTGCCATGTCCCTGCACGACGCGGACGACTACAAGATTGTCCGCACCGACCTCACGGGCAGCCTGTGCGACATCCGCGATATTTCCTTCAACGAGACGTATGACTTCCTTGTTATCCCCAAGCGCAAGCTCAACAGCGGCGATGTGATTACGGGTCTGCCGTCGAGCAACCGCATGGTCGGCAGCCCGATGGAAACGCCGTCGTTTACAGGCTACGAGTGGACGGAAACGGGCCTCAAGCTGACGTGGGACGCCATTCCCGGTGCGATGGGTTACGTCATCTACCGCCGCGGCTTCCACGAAACGGGCTATCACAAGCTGATGGTCTCCGAGGACACCGCGACCACCTACATCGACACCACGATGAAGCCCGGCGAAGTGTACTACTACTTCGTTTACTCCTTCCGCCTTGCCCAGCCGCAGGGATGGCGCTGCTTCTCGCTCAAGGGCGACATTGGCATGGGCGTCTGGCTGCCCAAGACAACCGGGCTGACGGCAGTGTCTGCGCAGGAAAACAGCGTCCGCATTTCGTGGGCGGCGACTGAGGGCGCGAACAAGTATGACGTGTACATTTCCACCACGCCCGGCGGCACGCCCAAGGCGAACGGGCGCGTCAGCAACGCCTACGGTTACCACAACAGCGCTGTGCTGGGCAGAACGTACTATTACCGCGTGCGCCCGGTGCGCATTTTCTCCAACGGCGACGTGAGCGTGGGCGACTGGTCGGATGAGCTGGCGTACACGCATCAGGAGACCGTCGGCACATACCGCGCGCTGCTGATTGGCAACACCTATACCGGCGAATCGAACGAACTGCCCGGCTGCGACAACGACGTGGACGGGATGCGCACCATGCTCGGCCGCATGACCGCGACGCCGTACAGTGTGACGGTGAAGAAGAACATCCGCGCCGAAGAGATTCTCTCCAGCATTTCCTCGACGTTCGGGAATGCCAGCTACAACGACGTGTCGCTCTTCTACTACTCCGGCCACGGCGCGAACAGCCTCGGCGCGGACGGCAATCCGACAAGCTACCATGCCGCGCTGGTCGGTACGTTCCAGACGTACGTCTCGATTGCGCGCCTCAAAACTGAGCTGGACAAGATTCCAGGCAAGAAGGTCATCATCATCGACGCGTGCCACTCCGGGCAGTTCATTGCGCGCGACGGCACGGTGACGCAGGTATCGTCCTCCGCGTTCAACAGTCAGGTGGTCAACCTCTTCGCCAATGATGATCAGTTTTCCGGCGATGTCAACCGCACAGCGGTCGTGCTGGCGGCGGACGGCAGCGAACTGCTCAGCGAGGAAGCGCCCGCCTTCATCGACCGTGCGGGTGACACGAATTTCGCCAAGAGCGGCTACTACGTCATTACCGCGTGCCGCTCCGAGGAAAAGAGCGTCAGCACCGGCTACGACAGCAACGGTGACGGCAAAATCGACCGCTACTTTGGTCTGTTCACCTACGGCCTGTGCTACGGCAACGGCTGGAACCTCGCTCGAAATTCGGCGATTTCGTCCCTGAACGCCGACCTGAACAAGGACAGCAAGGTGACGCTTTACGAAGCCTATGTCTATGCCAAAGTGATGGCGCAGTCCCACAACCCGAACCAAACCGCCCAGATTTGGCCCGAAAACAGCGCGTTTGTGCTGTGGGGAAAATAATGTTTCTTCTCCGCTGGATTCAACATCCGGCGGAGTTTTTATGCAGGAAAACACCGTCTGCGCGGCGAATTGTACGGTGCAAGAAAAGCGTGGAGGGCAGAAAATCATGCTGATTCGCAATGCGACGCTGCAAATGAGCGCGACGGAGCGCACCTGCATGGATGTGCGCGTGATGAACGGCTGCGTGTGGGAGATGGGCGCGGCGCTTGTGAAGGGGCTGTATGAAGCCGAAATCGACCTGTGCGGCGACGTGCTGATGCCGGGGCGGATACTGGAAACGCCAATCTCTGCGGCGGACGAAAAGACGCTTCGGCTGCTGTGCCGGAGGCTCTACCGCGAGGGCGTGCGGTATTTCGTGGCTGATTGCCCGGCGGATGCGCTCCTGCGCGTGCAGAATCGCCCGGAACGCCGCGGCGCGCTGCCCGTGACGGCACTGCCGAACCCCGAACCGCTCCGCTCCGGCACGGGAATGCCCCTGACGCGCTGGACGGCGGCGGGCGAATTTATCAGCATGATGGACGAACACAGCGGCGACTGAGAGGTATATGAGATGAAGCAATCCCATCAAAATAGCGTCCTTTTCTGCGAAAGCGACCTCTATGCGCTGATGCAGCCGGATGCGCGGAAGCTGCTGGCGCTATCGGACGAGGTGGATTTCCCGGCGCTGCGGGGGCAGTTTCGCGGGGAGAATCTGCCGGAAATCTATCGGCGATTATCCGAAATCGCGGGCGCTGACCTCATGCCGCTGTGCGAGACGGAACAGCAATTGCGGCAGAAAATGCGGATTCCGGCGGACAGCGAGGTTCCGCTGAACCATCAGCAGAAACGGTTTTTGCGGGAAAATTACGCGCACCTGACGACCTTCACGGGCGCGTATGAAGCTGAGCGATTTCTGGGACTACGCGCGATTCAGGCGATGCAGCTGCGGGACACGTCGCCGGGGTATGCCGTGCTGGGAGCGTACCTGTTTAGTCAGGCGATGTGGCTGGCGCGGGAGGTGCAGCAAAACGGCTATGCGCGGGTGAATTTTCTGGCGCGGGATGGGTATTTCGTCAAGGCGGCGTTCGATCGGCTGAATGAAGTGCTGCGCCTGCCGGTGGAGACGGGCTATGTGCGCATTTCGCGGCAGGCGGCGCTGCCCCTGCAATTTCCCAAAGCAATTGACCTGCTTTCCCTGCCGCTGCTCATCGACATGACCGCCCACACGCCGGATTCGCTGCTGACGCTTCTGCATCCCATTGCGTCGGAGAGGGCGCAGACGGTGCTGGCGGCGGAACTGCCGATGAATCAGCGGATGGATGCGCGAACGCAGTGGAACTTCGTGCGCATCTTCCGCGAAAAGGGGTATGACGCGGAAAAATATCAGCAGTACGAAAAGAATGCGAAGGCGTATTTGCTGCCGATGTTTGCGGGCAAATGCGCGACGTTCGATGTGGGGTACAATCTGCGGTCGGAAACGGTGATTCAGCGGCTGACAGGGGCGGACGTGACGGCGTACATCACCCACATTGACAGCGATTTGCCGATGCGCCGGGGCGTGCCGTTCCGGACGCTGTACGGCACGTCGCCGTATGTATCGTGGGTGGCGCGGGAGCAGTTTCTGCTGGAAAGAGGCGCAGCGACGATTGGCTACGACGCGCATGGCGCGGTACTGGGGCAGGCGGATGCGCCGAGCAGGGCAGTGCAGCAAATGCAGGCGGACGCGATGCGGTTCGTTGCGGATATGGCGGATACGTTTGGGGCGCGGCTGATGGATATGCACTTCCGCCCGCAGGATGGCTGCGCGGCGTTTGAACATTTCCTGCACACAGGGGCGCTTCGGGCGGGCACTGAGGTGGAAAACGCTTTTCTGGATGGTCAGGCGGGCGGCGACATGACGCGGGTGCAGTGGCGCCTGATGCAGACGGATGCGGAACAGGCGCGTCATCCCTTGCCCAAGTGGATGCGAAAATTGCAGCGCGCGGCGATTCGGCTGGCGCATGACCCGCAATCTATCCGCCGGAAGTTATAACATTCTCATGAAATTCTCATGAAAATGCCCACTCGCCCCGCCGAAAATGACATTTCCTGCCCTTTACGAAAGGCGCGGGTTTGTGGTACAATAGGCGGAGATTACGACGAAAGGGGCTCCTTCCTTGAAGAAAAAGAAATGGGGCAGGATTCTCAGCATTGGCTTTATCCTCCTGTCGATGCTGATTGTGGTACTGATTGCGTTCAACAACCCGGAGCTGATGAACGCATGGGACGTGCTTTTCACGCTGGACAAGCGGTGGCTGCTGCTGTGCCTGCTGGCGATGGTCGGCTATGTGTATGCCGAGGGCGCGGGGCTGTGCACCTTCCTGCGGATGGAGGGGTACAAAGTCAGCCTGAATACGGCGACGCATTTCTCCTTCGCGGGCATTTATTATGCGAATGTCACGCCCGGCTCGTCCGGCGGTCAGCCGATGCAGATTTACCTGATGAGCCAGCGCTCGATTCCCGCGGGTGTGGCCACATCGGCGCTGACGGCGCGGTATTTCTTCAATCAGCTGACATTGGTGGTGATGACGCTGCTGCTGTGGCTGAGCAACCGCGTGTATGTGGCGGAGCACTTGGGCAATGTCATCCCGCTGATTATCCTGGGCTGCGTGGTGAATTCCTTCTGTGTGCCGTCGATTCTGCTGGTGACGTTCCACCGCTCGTGGGTGGAGAAAATTGTGCAGTGGGGCATCCGCTTCCTGACGAAAATCCACATCTGCAAGAAGCCGGAGCAATGGCAGGCATCCGCCGAAACGACGATTGAGCATTTCCACGGTTCGCTGATGGATTTAGTGCATCACCCGATGCACCTGCTGGCGCAGCTTGTGATTTCGGTGGTGGAAATGTCGTGCCTGATGGTCGTGCCGCTGCTGGTGTACCGTGCCATGGACTTGACCGGCACGCCGTGGTATCATGTGCTGACGGTTTCGTTCCTGCTGTTCGTGTCCGCCAGCTACACGCCGCTGCCGGGTGCGTCCGGCGCGCAGGAGGGCGGATTTCTCGTTTACTTCGGCAGCGTTTTTACCGGCGGCACGGTGTCCGTCGCGCTGCTGGTATGGCGGTTTATCACTTATTATTTGTGCCTGATTGTGGGCTGCGCGGACTCCATCTTCACCAGCCTGCGTAAGCGCGTGAAGCCGATTCGGCATGAGAAAAAGGGACAGACAAAGGAGCAATCATGAAACAGCAGGTGCATGGCAATGTGACCGGCGTGCGCGATACGCTGATAGAAGCGCTTGGTCAATTATACGATTATGAGGTGGATGAGGACACGTTCCTCCCGCACGAGCTGATGCAGGTGCTGGCGCGTTTTACGGGCGTGCTGAACCGGGAAATCGCGGTGTACATTACGCGCGACGGCGAAGTGGTGGACGTGTCCATCGGCACTGATCGGGACGTGGAGCTGCGCGACTACCGCCTGCGCCGCAACACCCAGCGCCTGAGCTGCGTCCGCTGCATCCACACCCACCCCAATGGCGACGGTCGCCTCTCCGATGTGGATTTGTCGGCGCTGCGGTCGTTCCGCTATGACGCAATGGTCGCCATCGGCTGCTTGAAGGGCGAGCCGACGTTTGTGCAGAGCGCGTTTTTGGTGGAGAAGCAGAATCTGCTGATGGACGAGCCCGTCCGCTGGTACAAGACGCCCGATGGCGACTGGATGCGGCAAATCACCGAGAGTGACCGCATTGTCGGCTGGGAGGCGGATGAGAAGGGCACACATGCCAAGGAGCGCGCTGTGCTGATGGGCATCGAGAGCCTGGAATCGCTGGATGAACTGGCGCGCCTGGCGGATACCGCCGGAGCGGAGGTCGTGGGGCAATTCCTGCAAAAGAAGGATAAGCCGGATACGGCGCTGTTCATCGGGCGCGGGCGCGCGGATGAATTGTGCCGGCAGTGTCAGGCGCTGGAAGCTGATTTGTGCATTTTTGACGAGGAACTGACGGGCATTCAGGCGCGCAATCTGGAGGAGATTCTGCGCGTGAAGGTGGTTGACCGCACGACGCTGATCCTGGACATCTTCGCCCAGCGCGCATCGTCCGCCGAGGGCAAGCTGCAAGTCGAACTGGCGCAGCTGCAATACCAGTCCAGCCGCCTGATTGGGCAGGGCTTGGTGCTGTCGCGGCTGGCGGGCGGCATCGGCACGCGCGGGCCGGGCGAATCGAAGCTGGAAATGAACCGCCGCCACATCCGCGAGCGCATGACGGAACTCCGCCGCCGTTTGGATGCGGTGGAGAAGCAGCGCGAACTGCGCCGCAAGAGCCGCGAGAAGAACGAAATCCCCGTCGTCGCGCTGGTCGGCTACACCAACGCGGGCAAATCGACACTGCTGAACCAGATGACGGGCAGCGATGTGTATGTGCAAGACCAGCTGTTTGCGACGCTGGACGCGGTCAGCCGCCGCATCGAGACGGCGGAGCACACGCCGTTCCTGCTGGTGGACACGGTTGGGTTCATCCGCAAGCTGCCCCACGCGCTGGTCAGTGCGTTCCGCTCGACGCTGGAAGAAGCTGTGCTGGCGGATGTGCTGGTCATCGTCAACGACGGCGCATCGGAGGAAATCATGCAGCAGCACGACACGGTGGTGCAGGTGCTGTCTGACCTCGGCGCGACGGAGCAGCCGCGCATTGAGGTCATCAACAAGTGCGACCTGTACACCGATGAGGCGGGCGCGCCGATGCTGATTCCGGGCGCGGTACGGTTGAGCGCAAAAACGGGCGAGGGCATCGCGGAGCTGCACGCGCGCATTGCGGAGCAGCTGCAAAAGACCTACGCGCCTGTGACGTTCGTGCTGCCGTTTGACCGCTTCGGCTTGGTGGGGCAGATTCGCCCGCTGGGCAGGGTGGTCAATGAGGAATACACGGATACGGGGCTTGAACTGACGGTGGTGCTGGCGAATGCCGACCGCGACCGCTTGGTGAGCAAGTATGGGAAGGAAATCTTGAAGGGGTAAGTCCGTTCCCTAAATAAACACGCGGGCATAGTATGCAAGCGTCACCAACTCAATCGCGAAAAAGGGAGTCCAGAGGGTCGAAAACCCTTTGGCGGAATCCAGAGGCAGCGCCTCTGGGAAAGGAAGTTGCAATTCATGCAGAAGGCAAAAGTACGGGAAAATGTGAAGGAATACGCATTGCTGACGCTCGGCACGGTGATTATGACGCTGGGCATCTACTTCTTCAAGTTCCCGAACCATTTTTCCACCGGCGGCGTCAGCGGTATGGCGGTCATTTTGAGCCATTATATTCCGAATTTCACCAATGGCGATTTCGTCATGATGATCAACGTCCTGCTGCTCATCGTCGGCTACATTGTGCTCGGCAAGGGCTTCGGCGGACGCACGACGTATGTCAGCCTGCTGATGTCGGGTCTGACGTGGGGGCTGGAGCGCATCATTCCGATGAACGCGCCGATGACCTCCCAGCCCCTCATGGAACTGATTTTCGCTGTCAGCCTGCCCGCGGTCGGCTCGGCGATTCTCTTCAATCTCGACGCGTCCTCCGGCGGCACGGACATTGTCGCCATGATTCTGCGCAAGTACACCAGCCTCAACATCGGGCGCGCGCTGATGTGCAGCGACCTCATCATCACCCTGATGGCGTGCGTCGCGTTCGGCATGGAAACCGGGTTGTTCTGCATCCTCGGTCTGGTGATAAAGAGCCTGTTGGTGGACATGGTGCTGGAGAACATCAACACGCATAAATACTTCCATATCATCACGACCAAACCGCGCGAAATCGAGCAGTATATTACGAACGTGCTCAAGCGCGGCGCGACCGAATTGCACGGCGAAGGCGCATACACGCACGAGGGCCGCACGGTGCTGATGACGGTGATGAAGCGCCACGAGGCGATTATGCTGCGCAAGTACGTCAAGATGGTTGACCCCCACGCGTTCGTGCTGATTATGAACACGGGCGAAATCATCGGCAAGGGCTTCCGCGGCACGAACTAAGGGAGAAGCATCATGGAACACATTACGAGCCTGAAAAACCCGAAAGTCACCGCGTGGAAGGCGCTCAAAGACCGCAAGGGCCGCCGGGAAAGCGGCTGCTTTCTGGTGGAGGGGCGCAAGATGGTGGAAGAAGCCCTTGCTTCCGCGTTTGACGTGGAAACAGTGCTGGTGCAGGAGGGCATGGAACTCCCCGACGGGCTGACCATGCCGGTTTACGAGCTTCCGGAGCATGTGCTTGCGGCGGTCTGCGACACCAAAACGCCGCAGGGCATCGCCGCCGTCGTGCGGATGAAGGAGCAAAGCGCGCTGGGGAAGCACATCGTCGTCCTCGACGGCGTGCAGGACCCCGGCAACGTCGGCACAATTATCCGCACGGCGGACGCGGCGGGGCTGGATGGCGTGCTGCTCTCGAATCAGTGCGCGGATGTGTTCAGCCCGAAGGTGCTGCGCGCGACGATGGGCAGCATCTTCCGCATGAACCTGCGCACGACGGACGATTTGCCCGGCGAACTGACGAAGCTGCGCGAAAAGGGGTACAGCATCCTGTCCTCGCAGCTGGACGGCACGCCGTTCTATGAGCGGCAGGGCGTAGCGGAACGCTTTGCCCTCATCATCGGCAACGAGGGCAACGGCGTGAGCGAACAGGTGCAGCAGACCGCGACGCACCGGGTTCGCCTGCCCATGCGCGGCGGCGCGGAAAGCCTGAATGCCGCGATTGCTGCCGCCATCATGATGTATGAGCTGATGCGGTGATTTTTCCCAGATTGGATATTGACAGAACAACTACCCGATGATATAATGACACTCCCGATGTGCGAAAAAGCACGACATCTGCCAAAATAGTGAGCAGCGCTGTCCGATTCCCGCGAAGAAAAACGCGGCAGGACGGCGCTGCTTTTTTGGTGTCGGCAAAAAAATTGACGTGCGCGCATCCAAAGGAGGCAAGCCATGGAACAGCAGGGGATAAATCCGCCTTTCATCGTGACAGACGGGCTGACAAAGACATACATCCGGCGGGAGAAACCGGAGAATGGCGGCATCACGCGCCTGTGGCGGCGGGAAACACGCGAGGTGCAGGCGCTCAGGGACGTATCCTTCCGCATTGGGCGCGGAGAACTCGTCGGGCTGATTGGACCGAATGGCGCGGGCAAGAGCACGCTCGTCAAGCTGATGACGGGCATCCTGACGCCGACAAGCGGCAGCTGCACGGTGGATGGGCGCACGCCGTGGGCGGAGCGGAAGGCACATGTGCGCAGCCTCGGCGCAGTGTTCGGGCAGCGGATGCAGCTCTGGTGGGACGTGCCGATTCGCGATTCGTTCGACCTCCTGCGCGACATTTACAGCATTGACGAGGGGCGCTATCGGCATCGGCTGGATGAATTGACGGCGGCGCTGGACTTGGGGGACATCATGCAGTCGCCGCTGCGGCAATTGTCGCTGGGGCAGCGGATGCGCGCGGAGCTGTGCGGGTCGCTGCTGCATGAGCCGGAGCTGCTGTTCCTCGATGAGCCGACCATTGGGCTGGACGCAGTGAGCAAATTGAAGCTGCGGGAGTTCCTGCGGGTGGAGAACGAGACACGCCGCACGACGATTTTGCTGACAACGCACGACATGGAGGACATGCGCGCGCTGTGCAGCCGGGTGATGGTGCTGGGACACGGCCAGCTGCTCTATGATGGCACGCTGACGAACCTGCTGCACCGCTACGACACCGCGCACACGCTGACCGTCACCTACGACGGTGCGGCGGATGCGTCGAAGCTGCCGCAGGGCGCAGTGAAAGACGGCGATACATGGCGCATCACCCTGCAAAAAGACGGCAATTTGTCCCGCACGATGCAGCAGGTGATGGCGGCGGGCAAAATGCACGAAATGGCGATTGAGGAACAGAACGTGGATGAGCTGATTGCGCGGATGTACCGGGAGATGGCGCTATGAAGACGTGGATTGCATCGTGGAAGCCGTATTTCTCCCTCTACCGGCTCAAAGCTATGCAGGAGACGCAGTACCGCGCGGCGGCGCTGGGCGGGCTGGTGACGCAGGCGTTCTTCGGGCTGCTGTATGTGTTCCTGTACACGGCGTTGTTCCGGGGGGAAAATCAAGCGGAACTGGCGGAAACCATCACCTATGTGTGGCTTCAGCAGATGTTTTTCCGCGTATTGCTGATGAACGACATGGAGCTGATACATCAGGTGATGACGGGTGGGCTGGCGTATGCGGTGCTTCGCCCGGTCGATCAGTATCGCTTCGCGTTCGTGCGGAACATGGCGCAGCGGCATGTGAATGCGCTGATGCGGCTTGTGCCGATGATTGCGCTGCAATTCCTGCTGCCGACCGCGTGGCGGATGCAGCCGCCGGAAAGCCTGCTCGCGCTGATGCAGGCATTCGTATCGCTGCTCATCGGCGTGATGAACCTGTGCGCGATTGCGGGCATTTCAGGCGCTATCCTGATGCAGACGATGGACAACCGCGGCATCAACGCCATCATCACCTTCATCAGCAACGCCTTCGCGGGCAACATCATCCCCCTGACGCTCTTCCCGGACAGCGTGCAGGCGCTCATCCGCTATCAGCCGTTCGCGCAGTCGCTTGATGCGCCGATTCGCATGTATCTGCACGCGCAGGCGGCGGGGGAGTGGGCGCTGAACATCGGCGTGCAGCTGCTTTGGCTGATGCTGCTGGTCGCCCTTGGGCGCAGAATGTGGCGGTATCAGCTGAATCAGCTCACGATTCAGGGAGGGTGAAGCGAGATGAAGTATGTGTTTCATGCCTTGCGGATGCAGTGGCGGTGCGCGACGCAGTACCGCGCGTCGTTCTGGATGCAGACGCTGGCGCAGCTGGTGATGTCCGGCAGTGAATTGATGGCGGTGCTGGTGCTGCTGGGGCGGTTCACGTCGGTTGGGCAGTGGTCGGGGAGCGAAATCATGTTTTTCTTCGGCATGATGCAGATGACGTTCGCCATCACGGAGTGTGTCGGGCGCGGGCTAACAGCGTTTTCGCGGGTTGTGCAGGGCGGTGAGTTCGACCAGATTCTCCTGCGTCCACGGAATCTGCTTCTTCAGGTGCTGTGCAGCAGCACTGACCCGCGGCGGCTGAGCACGGCGGTGCTGGGGATTGTGTTGATGTGGCTTTCGGTCACGCAGCTGGGCATTCCGTGGACGCTGGGGAGCGCGGTGCTGCTGATGATTTCCGTCGCGGGGACGGTGCTGATGCTGCTTGGGCTGTTTCTGGTGGAAGCGACGCTGTGCTTTCTGTCCGTGCAGTCCATCGAGGCGGTGAATATCCTGACCTACGGCGGGCGGACGGCGTGCGAGTATCCGGTGGATATTTACCCGCGCCCGATTCGGCTGCTGTTCATGTATGTCGCGCCGTTTGGGCTGTGTATGCACGTTCCGGTGAGTGCGCTGCTGCATCACCCGATGGTGGATTGGCCTGCGTGGACGGTGTACCTTGCGCCGCTGGCAGGGGCGATGTTCTTTCTGCTGATGGCGCTGGTATGGCGGAAGGTCGGGGTCAAGCGGTACTGCTCGACGGGGTCGTGAGAGCAGGGGAACTTGGGGCGGCTTTCCGTTCCACATCGCTCATTGCTAATTCTCTTCGCTTTATCATCAATTTCTCGTCTTTATTGGTTGCTTTTTTGCGTAAAGTAGGGTACAATGTTCATGGTGAGTTCATTTTTTCGCCGTCACCGTTCATTCATCCACATTCATACCCGATTCATTCAGGAGGCAGCCATGCAAAATTACGTTTTCATGACAGACAGCGACAGCGACCTGCCGCTGGAACTCAAACAGCAGTACGACATTCCTGTCGTCTACATGCCTTACTCCCTGGATGGCAAAGAGTACTTCGACGACCTCGGCCAGTCGCTGAACCATAAGTCCTTCTACGACAAGATGCGCGCGGGCAGTCAGCCGACGACCTCCGCGCTCAACGAGACGGTCTACATGGAGTACTTCGAGCCGATTCTCTCTTCCGGGCGCGACCTGCTCTTCGCCGCCTTTTCCAGCCAGCTCAGCGCGACCATTCAGGCGATTTACGCCGCGCGCGAGGAACTGCTGAAGCAGTATCCGGAACGCAAGTTCATCGTGGTGGACACGCTGTCCATCTCCGCGCCGCAGACGATTCTCGTCCTCAAGGCGCATGAGATGTACCGCGCGGGCAAACCGATGGAGGAAGTCGCCCAGTGGCTGGAGGACAACAAGCTCCGCGCACAGGCGTGGTTCACAGTGGATGACCTGAAGTACCTCCAGCGCGGCGGACGCATCTCCGCGACGGCGGCGGCACTCGGCACGCTGCTGGACTTGAAGCCCATCCTGACCGAAACGCTCGAAGGCAAGCTCGCCGCCGCGGGTAAAGTGCGTGGCCGCCGCAAGGCGATGAGCTACATCCTTGAGAAGGCGGTGGAGAACGTCGCCGATCAGAAGGAAGCCATGGGCATCATCCTGCACGCCGACGCGATGGACGATGCCCAGAAGCTGCGCCAAATGCTGGTGGAGAAGCTGCCGGAGATGGATATCCGCATCTACCCCGTCGGCCCCGTCATCGGCACGCACGCCGGCCCCGGTACGATTGCGTTCTGCTTCCTCGGCAAAAAGCGCGAAATTTGATTTGACCGCCGTCTGTTCTACGCGAACAGGCGGCAACCTTTATATTTGATAGAAAAAATTTTTGTAGTCTCCCAACATTCCGCCCGCTGCCGGTACTATCATGGCAGAATCACAGCTGCCAAGCGAAAGGAGGAGAACCATGCTGGATACGGAGCGCTACTGGCAGGAGGAGTGGGCGGCGCGTGTGCTGCGGTGGGCGCGCGGAAAGACTCGCACGGCGCAGGAGGCGGAGGATCTCGCACAGACCGTGCTGCTGGAATGGCTGCGGGCGGTTCGGGCGCAGGAAGAACGCGGTGTTTGCGTCGCGGAACCGGAGCACCTGCTCTGGCGAATCGCGCGGTTCGTCTGGTGCAAGTCGCTGCGACCGGGGACGTATTACCGCTGCGAGCCGCTGTCGGAGAAGCTGTCCGCCGGGGAAACGCCGGAGGAATCCGCCGAACGGCAGGATGAGCAGCGCCGTCAGACCGCATTCGTCCGCCGGCAAATCATGCGCCTAAGCCGCATCCAGCGGGAAACGCTTGTCTGGTACTATCTGGAGAACCGAACGACGGCAGACATTGCCCGGCGCTTGCGGGTCTCGGAGAACACCGTTCGCTGGCATCTGAGTGATTCGCGAAAGAAAATTCGGGAGGCTGATGGGAAAATGACATCGACGGAATTTGTGTACTGCCCGAAAAAGCTGCACGTTGCCATCAACGGCGAAGCGTATGACGACCGCCTGACCCGCGAGGTGCTGGACAATCTGCTGCATCAGAACATTCTGCTCCGCTGCTATGCGCAGGGGCAGACGGCGCAGGAGCTTTGCGACGAGCTGGGCGTGGCGCGCCCGTACATCGAGGATGCGGTGAACGTGCTGCTGCGCGACGAGCTGCTGACGGCTGACGGCGGGCGTGTGCGGACGAACTTCATCATCACCAGCGGTGCGCAGGAGGAAGCGCGGCTGGCAGTGTACGATGCGCACAAGGACGAATTGTCACGCGAGATTGTCCGGCGGCTGATGGCGCACGAGCAGGAGATTCGCGCCATCGGCTTCATCGGCTGCGATGTGCCTATGCCGCGCCTGCTTTGGTGGCTCATCTACCGCTGCACGGCGGCACTGCCGAATCCGGCGGAAATACCGCCGCGGCCGTATCATGCGGATGGCGGGGCGTATCACCTGATGGGCTTCGCGCGCGAGCCGGAGAACAGGCATTATCTGGCGTGGGATTACAATGGCCCGATGTACAACGATGGCTTCCGTTGGTTCGGCTTGCAGCACTTCGGGAACAGTCCGGTGCAGGATTTGTTCGAGCCGAACCAGCCACACATGGGGAAGCTGTGCGCACTGCTGATTCGGCTTATTCAGGCGGATTTCGACCCGTCGTGCGTGACGGCGGATGAGCAGGAGCTGCTGGCGGAGCTGCTGGCGCGCGGATTCCTGCGGAAGGCGGACGGCAGCATCAAGCCGAATTTCTGCGTCCTGACGCGCGGGCAGGTTCAGCGACTGCGGCAGGAGGTTTTTCTGCCGATTGTGGAGGCGGTTCAGCCCGCGTGGACGCGCGTCTGCAATGAACTGCGGACGCTCTGCAAGGCGAGTGTCCCGAAGCATTTGCAGGCGCTGGCGGACTTGCCGTTGCACATGGCGGCACTGGCGGCGGGCTACATGACGGAGCAAATTGCGTATGCGTACGGCGCACTGGAAAAGCCGGAAACGCCGGAGGATGCGGCGATGTGGACGCTGGTATACGAGCCGGAAATTAAGGTAACACCGCACAAATGAGGTGGTCGGCTGGCGAATGGATTTTTCGTCAGATGCAAATGCAAATTTCGAAGGTTTACTGGCGGTAAATCGAGAAATTTGCATGCCGCAGATGGCGGAAAAGACATCGCCAGACGCGCCGCCGAATTGTGCGGTGGTGCCTTAAATAATACTATTTTCTGCATTCACTTGCGCCATCTGCTTGCGCCTTTTCCGCTCTGGCGTCTGCTCATTGCACTTAGCGTAGCGCTGCTGCGCTGCGTTCCACTCCCGTTAGCCAGAAAGAAAAATTCGCTTCGCATCTTGGCGCATTCTCATCTGGAAATAGTATGAGGGCTTTTTCAGCAAAATCAACTGTTTTGCCGAATCTGGGCGAAGGAATTGCATTTTCTCCATATTTATGCTATAATAAGAATGTCACATTTTATTTTGCGGAAAGGAGTGGTGGCATCGTATGGATCAGCCTCCTTGTAGTCCGATACCCCGCAAGCCGTCATTCCCGGTACGCAGGGGTTTTTGAAAGAAAGGAATGCTTGATTTTCCATGACGCCTGAACTATATGGCACTGTTGTGATTCTGGTTGTGCTGGTGATGCTGTCGGCGTTTTTCTCTGCCTCGGAAACGGCGTTTACCTCCGCCAACCGCGTCAAGCTCAAGACGATGGCGCAGGGCGGCAACAAGCGCGCGCAGATAGCGCTGAATTTGGCGGAGGATTATGACCGCTTGCTCAGCACCATCCTCGTGGGCAACAACGTGGTCAACATCGGCGCTTCGTCCATGGCGACGGGGCTGTTTCTTGCGCTGCTAAGCGGCAATCAGTCTGCTGCGACAACGGTTTCGACCATCGTGATGACGATTGTCGTGCTGATTTTCGGCGAAATCAGCCCGAAAGCGATTGCCAAGGAGAACCCGGAGACGGTTGCCGTTGCGTTTGCACCTGTGCTGCTGGTGCTGCGGACGATTGTCACGCCGATTAACGCCCTGTTTGTGCAGTGGAAGAAGCTGCTGGCAAAGCTGTTCAAGCCCGCACACACGGAAAGCTTTGTTGAGGCGGAAATCATGACGATGGTGGATGAGGCACAGAACGACGGTGATATAGATGAACATGAGGGAGAACTGATTCGCTCCGTCATTGAGTTCAACGACGACCGCGACGTGCTGAACATCATGACGCCGCGTGTGGACGTGACGGCGCTGGAGGACACCGCGACGATGGAAGAAGCCGCGAATCTCCTGCGCGAAACGGGGTATACCCGCGTCCCGGTCTACCACGAGGATATGGATCACATCGTTGGCATCCTCAATGAAAAGGATTTTTATGCCTGTCAGCATGAGGGCGTGGATAGCATCGTGGACATTATGAAACCGCCGGTTTATGCCCCTGCGACGCTGAAGCTCTCCAAGCTGCTGAAGCTGTTCCAGACGCAGAAGACGCATATGCTGATTGTCCTGGATGAATTTGGCGGAACTGAAGGCATCGTCACGATGGAGGATGTGCTGGAAGAACTCGTCGGCGAAATCTACGATGAGCACGACGATGTGTCTGAGGAAAGCGTCGAGATGGCGGACGGCTCACGCGTGGTTGAGGGCGGCATGGAACTGACTGAACTGTTGGAAGGCATGGGGTTGAAGGACACCTTCAACGCCGAAACCGTTGGCGGCTGGGTGAGCGAAATCATGGGCTGCATCCCGTTCGTCGGTGCGCGCTTTGAGACGGACCACCTCCGCGGCATGGTCACGCGCATGGAAAAGCGCCGCGTAACGCAAGTTCGCATCTGGCGCAAAGAGGGTACGGACGGGCACGCTGCACAGGCGTGATTTCCTCCGCTGCGGCAAAATCATCATTCAGGCGGAAATATCAATCAGAAAAGGAGCCCACCATCATGGCAACCACCAAAAAAGATAGGAAGCAGAAGTCTGACAGGCGTCAGCTTGCCATCAGCATTACCTGCATCGTCATCGTCGCAGCCATGCTGCTGACTTCCCTGATCACCCTGCTGCCCATTTATAACTGACGGAAAGGCATCACATGAAGAAAGACCATCGCGGCATATCGCTGGGAACATATGTCATGCTTGGCGTGACGGGCGCGGTGCTGCTGGGCTGCTTCTTGATTCTGCCCGGTCTGCTGGGGCAGGCGCGCGGCACGGTGGATGTCCGGCAGGTGCTGTCCATCTTCCAAACCGACGGAATGCCCTCGCTCACGCTGAGCGATATTCCCATTACCCGCGGCGATTCCACTGGCAATCTGCCCGCGCCGGAACCCACGCAGCCGCCCGCTGAAACCGCCGCGCCTACCATTCCGTCCGCCACCCAAGCCCCCAAGCAGGGCGGCACGGTCACCCTTACTCTCGGCGGCACGGTCAATATGGATGATGCGGTGCGCAAAGCGGGCTACTACTCCGACTCGCAGAAGTACGATTTCACGGAGATGCTTGCTCTCCTGCGGAGCGAAATGACGGGCGATATCACGTTCCTGACGCTGGAAAACCTGATTCAGCCGGAAGTGAAAGTCTCCGCGCTGAACGCTCCCGACGCCGCGGCGGAACTGCTCCGCACCACCGGCGTGAACCTCGTTGCCGTTGGCTTCCCGAAGGTGTACGACAAGGGCGCGGATGGCGTTCGGACGACGCTGGAGGCCCTGCATGACCGCAATTTGCTGACCATCGGCGCGTACAACACGCAGGAGGAAGCAAACGCCATCTGCATCCGGACGCTGGACAACGTGCCCGTCGCGTTCCTGCACTACACCGAAGCACTGAGCGGAACGGGCAAGAAAGCGATGAAGTCCTCCGGGGCATCCTACGCTGTCCCGCTGGCGAATGCGGAGACGATTTCCGCTGATATTCGCCGTGCACGCGAGCAGGGAGCGGCGGTGGTCGTCGTATCGCTGAACTGGGGAACATCCGGCACGTCGAAGCCGACGAATGCGCAGCGGAAACTGGCGCAGGCGATTGCTGATGCGGGCGCGGACGTCATTGTTGGCGCGGGGACGCGCGTCGTGCAGCCGGTGACATGGCTGACGCACAAGAATGCGGATGGTACGGCAGCGCAGACGCTGTGTGCGTGGTCGCTGGGCAGCCTGCTGAACGAATCGCGGAAGGACGGAAACGTTGCTGGAATGCTGCTGCAATTGCAGATTTCGTGGGACGGGCAGAACATCAGCTTTGGGCAAGTCAGCTATACGCCGACGTACATTTGGCGGCAGAAGGTGGATGGCGCGTATCAATATCGGGTAGTTGCGAGTGACCAGAGCGCACCGAGTGGTATGTCGGAGGAACAGCAGGGGTATATGGCGAAGGCACTGCGGACGATTCAAAACGCGCTGGCGGATTCGCCAATAACGATTAGGACAAAGTAAAAAAGATAAACACGCGGAACCAGTAAGGGAAGAGCGCTCAACTCAATCGCGCGAAGGGGTCAAGGGGCAATGCCCCTTGCGGAGTCCAGAGGCGGTGCCTCTGGTGGGGTTTGGGGCAACGCCCCAACTGTTCCACGGGCGACCAATTCAAAGGACGAAGTCAACAAGGGCGCAGGCAGCGAAGCGTCCCTGCCAGTAACTTTGCGCTTCCTCAGAAGCGCCCCCCAAGCTGCTTTACCTACCACTTGCATATTGTCGCGCCGATGGGCGCGACCGACCAGTATCGAGAGAAGTTTTTTCTTGCTGCTGGTCTTTTTTGTTGCAGGGGGACGCGCCTGCGGGTGCGACAAGGGGGCAATGGAAACAGACGAAGTCTGCGGTCGCCCCCTTGACCCCTTCGCAGTGCGCTCCCATGTTTATTGTTTTTTTCGTTGCAGGGAGGAACGAAAGGTACACTAAATTATAGTAATGATAAAAGCCAACTATGGGGGCGTGCAGCCGAAGGAGTCCAGAGGGCGATCGGAAAGCCCTCTGGAACTATGCCAATGACCCGTTTAGAAAAGAAGTCAACCCTGCTTACCTGAAAATCCAGACATCAAAAAGCACCGCCCTGCCCGACACACAACGCCGAGCAGGGCGGTGCTTCATTTATCACACCATTACAGGTTGTTTACGAGGTCGTACAGGTCGCGGCGGAAGTGCTTTTCCACCTTCAGCGCGTCCACGATGGGCATGTTGAACACCTTGCCCTGCCGCACGCCGATGACCTGATTGGAGATGCCGTCGCGCAGCAGACGAACCGCAAGGTTGCCTGCTTCAAAGGCGAAAGCGCTGTCCTTGGCAACCGGCAGCGCGCCGCGCTGGGTGTAGCCGACAACCGTCGAACGCGCTTCCACCATGCCGCACATCCGCTTCATGATGGAGGCAAACCGCATGGCGCTCATGGGTTCGCCCTCGAAGCACTGCTTGCCGTGGCTGGTCAGGAAGCCGTACATGTCAAAGGGCGCCATGGATTCCCAGCAGCCCTCCGCCAGCACGATGGTCGAGCGGTAGTTGCCCTTGGCAATCTGCTTGTTCAGGCGGGACGCCACTTCTTCCACGCTCCACGGCACTTCCGGCACAACCACGATTTCCGAGCCCGTGGCGCAGGCGGCCTTCAGGGCGATGTCACCGCAGTGGCGGCCCATGCACTCCACCACATGCGGGCGGTCGTGGGAACGGCTGGTGGCGCGGATGGCGCGGATGGCTTCGGTGCAGACCTGCACAGCCGTCTCGTAGCCCAGCGTCATCTCGGTGTAGGCAAGGTCGTTGTCAATCGTGCCGGGGATGCCGATGCAGGGGATGCCCAGCTCGCAAAGTCGCATTGCGCCCTGGAAGGAGCCGTCGCCGCCGATGACAACCAAGCCGTCGATTTCCATCGCCTTCAGCGTCTGCACGGCGATTTCGCGCCACTTGGGGTCTTTGAACTCCTCGCAGCGCGCGGTGCGCAGATAAGTGCCGGGCTGGTCGGCAATATCCAGCACGGTGTCCAGATACAGCTCCTGCAGGTCATCCTTGATGCTGGTGGACTTGCGCAGCAGACCGTTGTAGCCGTGCTTGATGCCAATCAGGGGCATACCATAAGCCGCAGCACTGCGGGCAATGGACATAACGGCTGCATTCATGCCCGGCGCATCGCCGCCGGAAGTCAAGACGCCGATTTTTCTCATCATGGGAACATTCCACTCCTTTTCAGAAGGTTATGATGGCGGGCAAGCCCGGCGAATCCGGAAATTGCCCTGCGAAACGGTACGCGGAATGCGTGGCCGTATGCTTTCATCCTGCATTATACCACAATTGATAGGAAAAAGACAAGCCGTGCAAACGCTTACATCAAACGTTTTCGGACGAAATTTCACGAAAAGGCGACGAACTTTCCAGAAATAGGCTGGGGGAAATGTGCAACTGTCCTTGACAGACCGGATTGCCCGTGATATGATGAAAAAAAACGAGGAAAGGCGGCGAGCAGGCAGAATGGGCAGGGACGAGCGGCAGCTGCGTCGGATGCGCGGCGAAGCGCTGTTCCGATTGCTGCAGGGGCTGACGTACGGCGGCTGTCTGGTGATTTTCTACGCGCTGATGGCGATTCCGAACTGGCCGCTGCGGAATCTGTCGCGCACGAGCGCAACGACGCTGGTGACGTGGGTCGCCATGGGCGCGGCGATGCTGGCGGTGTTCGGGCGCATGACGGTGCGGCGCGGGAAGCATCAGCAGCAGGCGGCAGGGCAGTGCATGGGCGTGCTCATCACGGACGCGGTGACGTATCTGCAATTGCAGATTATGAACGTCAACCCCAATAACCGCACGCACTTGACGCTCTTCGGGGCGGATTTCGCGTATCTGCTGATTGCTGCCGCGCTGCAGATGGCGCTCGTGCTGCTGGCAATGTCCTTCGGTGCGCGCGTGCTGCCGAAATTACAGAGACCCGCGCGGCTGCTGCTGATTACCGAGGCGGATGCGGACGAAATTCGGCAGAAGCTGGCGAAAGAGCGCACTTTCGGGCAGCTGAATGATGTTTGCAGCTGGCAAGCGGCGGAATTGCCCGCGTTTTTGGCGCAGAACGATGCAGTGCTCATTGCGTCGGATGTGCCGGATGAAAACCGGATGGCGCTGATGAAGGCGTGCTATGCGCTGAAGCGGACGGTGCTGGTCAGCCCGCGCGTGCAGGAAATCATGCTGTCCAATGCGAATCAGGTGATACTGGATGATGCGCCGCTGCTGGAAATGCGCGCGGACGGCATGACGCTGGGGCAGAAAATTATCAAGCGCGGGGCTGACATGGTGCTGTCGGCGCTGGCGCTGGTGATGCTTAGCCCGCTGATGCTGCTAATTGCGCTTGCGATTCGCGTGGAGGACGGCGGAAACGTCATCTTCCGGCAGAAGCGGCTGACGGCGGACGGAAAGACCTTCACCATTTGCAAATTCCGCACGATGCGGCGGGGCAGCGGAGGCGCGTCCGCACGGGATGCGGATAATCGCGTGACGCATGTCGGGCGTTTCCTGCGCCGGTGGCGGCTGGATGAGCTGCCGCAGTTCTGGAACATTCTGCGCGGGGATATGTCGCTGGTCGGCCCGCGCCCGGAAATGCTGGAAAACATCACACGTTATAAGCGTGACCTGCCGGAATTCCAGTTCCGGGAACGCATGAAGGCGGGTTTGACCGGCTATGCGCAGATTGAAGGGCGCTACAATACCTCGCCGGAGGATAAACTCGCGCTTGACCTATTCTACATCGAGGGGTTCTCTCTCTGGACGGACATGAAGCTGCTTTTGCGGACAGTGACGGTCTTTTTCCGCCCTGACGCGACGCAGGGATTTCCGCCGGAGGATTCATCATTCATTCCCAAACACGACAAAACACAGGAGGAAGAGCAATGAAAACGACGCTTTTGATTATGGCAGCAGGACTGGGCAGCCGTTACGGCGGCAACAAGCAGATTGACCACATCGGCCCGCACGGCGAAATTCTGCTGGAGTATTCCATCTATGACGCGGTGGCGGCAGGGTTTGATAAGGTGGTTTTCGTCATCAAGCGCAGCATGGCGGACACCTTCCGCGAACTGATTGGCGACAAGATTGCCAAGAAGGTCGAGGTAGAATACGCCTATCAGGAATATGATTCCCTGCCGGACGGCTTTGTTCCGCCGGAAGGGCGCACGAAGCCCTATGGCACGGTTCACGCCGTGCTGGTGGCGAAAGACCTGATTCACGAGCCGTTCGCCGTCATCAACGCCGACGACTACTACGGCAAAGACGCTTTCGCGACGATGGCGAAAAGCCTGAAGAAAATGCAGGGCAAGACGAACGTCGCGTCGATGGTGGCATACCGCTTGAAGAACACCGTGTCCGAGAACGGGCATGTGACCCGCGGCGTGTGCGCGCGCGACGACAAGAATCATCTGGTGAAGGTGCAGGAGACGTACAAGATTAAGCCCTTCCCGGACGGCACGATTCGCGACGTGAACTTCCGCGAAGAGGGGGATATCCTCGATCCGGAAGCGCTGGTTTCGATGAACTTCTGGGGACTGACCCCGTGGTTCTTTGGCGCCGCAGCGCGTGATTTCGCTGCCTTCCTCCGCGCCGATAACGGCGACCCGATGAAGAAGGAGTTCGTCCTGCCGACCGAAATTGACGCGCTGATGCACTCCGACGGTCTGACGGTGGATGTGCTGAGCACGGACGCGGTGTGGTTTGGTGTGACGTACCGCGAGGACAAGCCGTATGTCATGGGCGAACTGAAGAAGCTGCATGACGCGGGGCAGTACCCCGAATCCCTGTAATTTTACAGAAAAGCGCCGTAAGCACTTGCCTACGGCGCGTTTTTGTCGTACAATAGGGATGGGGGACAGTCTGTCCCTATCAGAAGGAAAGAGGAGAGCGATTCCCATGAAGATTTTGCTGACCGGCGGTGCCGGTTTTATCGCGACGCACACCTGTGTGGAACTGATGGCAGCGGGGCACGATGTGGTTGTTGTCGATAATTATGTGAATTCTCAGCCCGAAGCGCTGCGCCGCGTGGAGGAAATCGCGGGCCGCCCGGTGAAGGCGTATGAAGCCGATGTATGCGATCGCGCCGCAATGGACAAGATTTTCAGTGAGAACCGCTTTGATGCCGTGATTCACTTCGCGGGGCTCAAGGCCGTGGGCGAGTCTGTCCACAAGCCGCTGGAATACTACCGCAACAACCTTGACTCCACCCTGACGCTGTGCGAAACCATGCGCCGCTACGGCTGCAAGCGCATTGTGTTCTCGTCCTCTGCGACGGTCTACGGCGTGCCGGACGAAGTGCCGCTGCGGGAGGATATGTTCTGCAAGGGCTGCACGAACCCCTACGGCTGGACGAAGTACATGATTGAGAAAATCCTGCAGGGCATTGTAACCGCTGATCCGGAATGGTCGGTGGTGCTGCTGCGCTACTTTAACCCCATCGGCGCGCACGAATCCGGACGCATGGGCGAAAATCCCAACGGCATTCCGAACAACCTGATGCCCTACATCACCAAGGTCGCCGCTGGACAGCTCGATCACCTGACTGTGTTCGGCAATGATTACAACACGCCGGACGGCACGGGTGTGCGCGACTACATCCACGTCGTCGATCTGGCGAAGGGACATGTCGCCGCATGTGACTATGCCGCGAAGCACAACGGCTGCGAAATTATCAACCTTGGTACGGGCGTTGGCTACTCGGTGCTGGATATTGTGAACACGTTCAGCCGCGTGAACCAGGTTCCCGTGCCATATGTGATTGGCCCGCGCCGCGACGGCGATGTGGATGCCTGCTATGCCGACCCGACGAAGGCGAAGGAGCTGCTCGGATGGACGGCAACCAAGACGCTGGAAGACATGTGCCGCGACTCGTGGCGCTGGCAGAAAGCGAATCCGAACGGCTATCAGGACAAATGAGCAATGGGGCGCGGCAGTTCCCGGAGACAGGGGACTTCGCGCCCTTTTGCGCGAATCGGTTCTGTGCCGATGGCTTATTCTACTTCCATGTGGAGCTGTTTCGCTGCGCAGGGGAATCGCCTCTGCAGAGGCGACCAAAGGGCATGAAAACAAACGAAGTTTGCGATCGCCCTTTGGAAACCTTCGGCGCGCACCCATGTTTCTGGGCTTTTATTGCGGCTTGAAAATGCGGCTCCATGCTTCTGGGGTTTTATCATAGCTTGGAAAATACGGTTCCATGTTTCTGAGCTTTGTTGCAGCTTGGAAGGATGTAAGGAACACTAACTAAAAAGCCGCGATAACAGCCAATAAACTTAGTTGGGGGCGAAGCAGTCCAGAGGGCGACCGCAAAGCCCTCTGGTCGCCTCCGCAGAGGCGAAATCCCCGCATAAACACGCGGGCATAGTATGAAAGCGCGCTCAACTCAATCGCGCGAAAGGGTCAAGGGACGAAGTCCCTTGCGGAGTCCAGAGGCAGAGCCTCTGGCAGGAGAGTGGTTATGAAAAGAAAGGTGTTCCTGTTTGGAGGAAGCGGCGGACGGATGCTCGAAGCGCTGCTGTTTATGGCGTTCGCGGGCATTACGCCGGAGGAAACGCTGGATTTGGTGCTGTGCGACCCTGATGGCGACGGGATGCACGGCGCTGTTCAGCTGCGTCAGGAATTGGCGGATTATCAGAGCATCTGGGCGTCCCGGACGTATATCGGCACGGAGAACCCTGCCTTCCAGACCGAAATCAACCTCCGCACATGGTGCGACCCGCTGCCCATGAACGCGAAAACGCTCGCGGACTGGACGCAGGACGAAAAGCAGGATGCCCTGCTCTGTCAGGCGCTTTTTCCGGCGGATACCGCGTCTCTTGACCTCAGGCAGGGCTTCCATGACCACCCCGAACTCGCGCGCGTGGCGTTCGCGGCGATGCTCAGCGAATGCGAAAACGACCCCGATGATGCCATGCACTGCACGCTTGATGAGATGCAGTCCGCCTTGAATGCGGGCGAGGAAGTCCGCGTTGTACTGGCTGGTTCGCTCTGCGGCGGCACGGGCGCGGCGGGCATTGAGAGTGTCGCCGCTCTCCTCCAAAATCGCTTCGGGCAGAATGACAACTTCCGCATGGCCGCGGTGCTGATGCTTCCTTGCGCCGACGGGGAATCGCCCGGGCGCGCACAGGCGGCGTTGGAGAGAATCAGCATAGAAAACGCCCTCCAAACTGTCTGCCTGATTGGACTTCCGCAGAGTGCGCAGTCCTCCGGCGGAAACGATTTGCCCCGCCTGACCGACTGGCTTGGCGCGTACTGCATGGATGTGCTGCTGCACCGCCCGACGTGGCTGACGGGTACGTTCACAGTGCAGACCGCAGACGGCGCGGCGAATTGGGCGCTGTTCGGCAAGGGGGATGAACGTTATCGCGTGGCGTTTGGCGGATTGCTCAAAGGCGCGCTGCTCTGGCAGCGAAAGATTCTTCCGACGCTGGAAAAACGGCTTGCGAAGGGCAATGCGCTCAAAAGCGGGTGGATTGGCTGGTATCCGCATTATTTCCGCGGCGCGGCGGAGGATATCGAGGACGTTCGCGCCGATGCACAGGCCATTGACCGCCTGACGCAGGTCGCGCTGCTGTATCTGGCGGGCATCATCCGCTCACTGCCGCTGGATCTGCGCTATGCGTCCATGCTGGAAATGGCGCGGGAGCAGGGCAGGGAGCATTATGATATGCAGATTCGCCGCGCGGGGGAACTGGCTGTTCTGCGCTACGATGCCGAGCAAAACGGAATGCAGGAGGACAACGACGTCCACCGCGAAAACGCCGACACCGACCCGGAAGCGGCGGCGGCGCTGGAACGCATTGCGCGGATGGCGGAGAGCATCCAGAACGAGGACAACGTGCAGAAAACGTTCAACCGACAAATGGGCGGTCAGGCGGCAATGAAAATGGTGCTGGATGCGCTGGAAAAGGCGGAGAGCGAGAATGACCGCCTGATTCGCGACTACGCCGAGGCGATTCGCCGCATTGCGCAGGCGGAAGCTGTCGTCAAGCCGTCCGAACGCTTCCGTATTGACGATGCGAAGACGAAACTCAAGCGCATGGAACGCCACAAGCAGATGGCGGCGGGTATGTGCGAGATGCTGCGCCACGACGCGCAGGAGATGCGCGATGGTCAGCTGCGGTTCGAGAAGCCGACGCTGATCTCCGCCGCGCCGGAGAACGGGCTGTTTTTGCAGGAAGCGATGGATCGGCTGCTGCGCGGCGAAAAAGAAGGGCGGAAGGAACTCGCAGCGTGGTTCCCTGTTTTGGTTCAGGGCGGCAAAACGGCGGATTTGCGCAGGACGATGAAGCAGCTGGGGCGCGGGGCGAAGGAAAAGGATGCGCCCGCTGTGCAGCTGCTGCTTGTTGCCATGGAAACCGCCATGCAGGAGGAGAACGCATGAGCAAACTGCTTTTTCTGCCCGATCGAAACGGCAGGGAGAAGGAATCGGAGGGAGCAGGGCTTGTCCGGCTGAGCGCCGATACGTCGGAAATGGCGGCGCTGGCGAAACGGATGGTCATCCGGCAGGAAACGGACGAAATCACCCCAGACGCGGCGTATCAGGGCGCAATGGCGCTGGCGCTGCTGCTGGACAGCTGGCAGGGGACAGATGTACGCCTTGCAGTGCGGACGATTGACGCGCAAAAGTCGCGCTTTGCAGCGTGGGTGATGGCGGCGCGCCCGATGGAGCAGCGCAATCAGCCGATTCGCCTGCTGATGCTTGTCAAAGATCAGCGGGAAGCGCTGCTGGGGCTTGTGGACGCGGAAAACGGCTTGACGCTCGCAGCGCAGATGGGCGACATCTGGGACATGCTGCCAGAACGCGCAACGTGGGTGAACCGGGAGGATAAGTGCTTCCGCAGCCCGCTGCCGCTGCTGAACGAGGCGGACTGCGATCTGCTGCTCCGCCGCCTGCACCGGATGAATCTGCCGGGCGACCGCGCGAAGTCCTTCCGGGCGGCGCTGAATCAGCGGCTGACGCAGGAGCGCGAGATGCTCTCCCATAGCGAGGAAGAAACGCTGGCACGGCTGGCGATTCGCGCGCAGGCAGCGCTGGGCATGATGAAAGTGCCGGGCTTTGCGGTGCTGGAAGAAAATTCGCGGATGGACACGGAAAATCCGCTGATGCAGTGCTTCACGGCGGAAACGGTCGGGGTGAGCGAGGCGCTTAAACGTCAGCAGGTGCTCCTGTGGCACGGCAAGGCGTTCGGGCGCAGCAGCAAGGTGCTGGGCTGGACGGACACAAACTGGCCGGATGAGGCGGAAACGCTCGGCAGCGTGGAGCAGGAAATTGCTTTGATGGCGGACGGCTCAGTTTGGTGGAACAAGAAGCTGGCGGATGCGCTGAATGCGTACCTGCGTGAGCGGAGCGACAAGGCGCTGCTGCCCGCGGCGCGCGAATACCTGACGCTGGTCAAGGGGCAGGCGGAGCAGAATGCGCGGCAGGTGCAGGGCACGGTGACGCTGCAATTCCCGTGGCGGGCGGACAGCGGCGCGGTGCAATCGCTCTTGCAGGAAGCCTTGGGCGACGGCTGGCAGGAAGCCGCGAAGCAGCCGTTTTCGCAGCGCCTGACGTGCCTGACCAGGGTGCAGCTCGGCGACCAAGCCTTGCGCACCTGCTGCATTCTCGAAAACGCGACGATGCTGCCGCCGCTGTCTATGGAAATGGCGAAAACGATCGCGGAGAACCCGACCGCGCTGGCGCTGGATGCTTTCCGCTATCAGGTGGAGGAAGACGGCAGCGTTACTGCGTCGTATCTGCTCAGGGCGCGGGGCGAAGTGCGGTTTGTGCGCACCTACGCGCCGGACGAGCAGCTGTATCTGGAAAATCCGCCGATGGTGGCGGTGTACCCGTGTGCGCCGATGGCGTTCTGGCATCAGTATCAGGTGCTGGTGAAGGGCGGCGACGCGAAGGTGTACGCGCTGTCCGACGGGCAGTGGCAGGGCGTGGAGAATCGGGAAAACTGGACGGCGCTGCTGACGGCGCAGTACCCATCCTGCCTGACGCTGGAAAAAGACGGCGAGAGCCTCGGCGCGCTGCCGAACATCCTCGACAAAGAGCCGGACGCGGGCGGAAATCAGCCTGCGATTGCGTCCATTGACCTCGGTACGGCGGTCACGGCGGTGACGCTGACCATCGGCGGACGGGAGATTCCGGCGACGCACCGTCCACTCCTGCGGATGCTGCTGACCTTATCCGACACGCCGATGGACGACATGATGACGAGCCTGACGATGGCGGCAAACCTCATCCCGACGGCAGTGGTGCTGACGGGCGGTCGGGACGGCTATGTGTACCGCCCGGCGGACATGGCTGCGCTGGCGGCGAAGGAGGAAAATCGTCTGCTGACCGGCTTCAAATGGCGCAGCGACGCGGCGGGCGTTCGGGCGCGGACACTGCTGATTCAGCAATTGATGCTGGATACGGCGCTAAGTGCCGTCCTGCAAGGCGCGGGAAGCCTGTCGTGGCGCATTGCCATGGAGGATGACATGGGCGAAGGCGGACGGCGCGCGGTGCTGGACGCGGCGGAAAGCGGCGCGGCGGCGGCGACGATTGCCTCCGGGCTTGCGCCTGTCCCCGGTACGGAGCGCGTTTCGTGGACGACGGAGACAGCGGCGATGGGCGCGTACCTGCGCGGCGAGGGCGGAATCCACGGCGGATGTGCGGCACTGGACATTGGCGCGGGCAGCATCCGCGCGGCAATCTACTTGCAGAACCGCACGACCCCGGAGCGCAGCGCGAACATCCCGTACGGCACGCAGCTGACGCTCTACGAGACGTACGCGAATCACCCGGAACGTATCGAATACGATTTTGGCGGCTGCTCAATGGGGAGCTTATCGCTGGCGAAAGATGCGCTGACGGCGGCGTTCTCCGTTGCATCGGATACGCAGGCGCACGTCGGCAAAACGTGCATGATGCTCGACCTCCTGCTGACTGAGAACGCCGCGCCGCTGGCGATGCACTTGAACGCGCGCGCAAACGCCGGGCAGGTGACATTCTTACAGAGCGTAGCGGCGGAATATCTGGCAGGGGCCCTGTTCGCTGCGGGCCTGCTGACGGCGGACGTGCAGGCGGATTCGATGCAGAATCACTATCTGCCCGCGTCGCTGCCGGTAGCGCTGACGGGCGGAGGAGCGCTGCTTGTGAACCTGCTGCCGTCGGGAATGGTGGGTAATCTGAACCAGTTCGTATCCGTTGCAACGGGGCGGACGTATGCGGCGGGAAACATCCAAGTGCAGCTGATGCGTGAAGGCAAATGGGCGTTGAGCCGGGGGCTAAGTGCGCTGAAAACGCTGGAAATTCCGCCGGAAACGCCGAATTTGACGCGGCATCAGTCCTTCTCCGAGCAAATGCTGCACCTGATGCAGACGCTCTGCACAGTCTGTCCGGCGCACATGTGGCTGCTGCATCCCGGACTGTTTGACAGCATGGGGCGGATGACGCCCGCGGGCATTGACACAGTGCGGCGTGTTTCCGCGCGCACCTTCGGCGAGGATGACGATATGCCCGCGTCGGTGATGCAGTTCCTTTCGGAGCTGCGAAGGTCGCCGATTGTCGCGGATCAACTGACACCGCCGGGAAACTGATACTAATTCTCATCTAAACCATGTCATTCGCACAGCATCTTTTCCGCCCTGGCTTTGCTTCGTTCCGCTCGCGCGTACCTCCAGTACGCCTCGCTTCACTCAGCTTTGCCAGAACGAAAAATCTGCTATGCTCGATGCCATGTTTTAGAATCGAATTAGTATGATTTTTGCACAACAAAACCCGCGCTTCGGCAGGAATGACTCCTGTCAAAGGCGGGTTTTTTGATTCGTCTTATACTATTTCCAGATTCACCTGCGCCATCTGCTTGCGCCTTTTCATCTGGAAATAGTATTATTCCACCAGTTTGAACCCTTGTTCCGTTAACTTTGCTTTAATTTCCTCAATCTGCGCAAAATCACGCGTTTCCATACTAATTCGCAGCAAACAGCTTGTCACCGCATATGCCGCGTCCGACCGTTCATGCGTCACGCCCACAATGTTCGCGCCGCACTCCGAAATCACCTGCGTCACGCCCAGCAGCTGCCCCGGCTTATCGTCCAGCGCAATCGTCAGCAGGCAGTTGCGTCCTTCGCGCTGCAAACCGCGCGTGATGACGCGGCTCAAAATGTTCACGTCAATGTTGCCGCCGGAAATCAGGCAGCAGACCTTCTTGCCGGCAATTGGCAGCTTGCCGAACATGGCTGCAGCGACCGTGACTGCGCCCGCGCCTTCTGCGACCAGCTTCTGCTTTTCCATCAGCGCCAGAATCGCCGCGGCGATTTCGTCCTCGCTGACCGTGACAACCTCGTCAACGTACTTGCGCACCATGTCAAGCGTGATATCGCCGGGGTGCTTGACCGCGATGCCGTCGGCAAATGTGCGTACGCTGTCAAGCGTGATGGCTTCTCCGGCTTCCAGCGAGCGCTTCATGCTGGGGGCGTTCTCTGCCTGCACGCCGTAGACTTTTACCTTGGGGTTCAGCGACTTGATGGCGCACGCGACGCCGGAAATCAGCCCGCCGCCGCCGATGGAGCAGACGACCGCGTCTACATCAGGAAGCTGATCGAGGATTTCCAGACCGATTGTACCCTGACCGGCGATAACCTCCTCATCGTTGAAGGGGTGGATGAAGGTCATGCCGGTTTCCTGCTGCAGCTGGCAGGCGTAGTTGTAAGCGTCGTCATACGCGCCCTTGACGAGGCAAACCTCCGCGCCGAGGGCTTTGGTGGCTTCAACCTTGCTGATAGGCGCGCCGTCGGGCATACAGACAATCGCCTTGATGCCCATGCGGGACGCGGCGAGCGCGACACCCTGCGCATGGTTGCCCGCGGAGCAGGCAATAATGCCGGCTTTGCGCTGTTCCTCGTTCAGCTGGCTGATTTTATAGTATGCGCCGCGCAGCTTGAACGAACCGGTTAACTGGAGGTTTTCGGTCTTGAGGTAGAGGTCGTAGCCCTGCGAGAGCTTCGCGGCGTAGATGACGTCAGTCTTGCGGGCGACAGGCTTCAGGACGTAGGCTGCATGGTAGATTTTATCGAGCGTCAGCATGGTGGTGAAATCTCCTTTGTGAAAGGATATTGATGAGGAAAGGTTGCTTTGCTTGATTGACTTGGAAAAGGAAATGTGCTTTTTTGTGGCAGGGGGAATCGCCTCTGCGGAGGCGACCAAAGGGCTTTCCGATCGCCCTTTGGAAACCTTCGGTCGCCACTAACGGAGTTGACTTTCTTCGTTGCAGGGGGACGCGCCTGCGGGCGCGCAAGGGGGCTTTCCGGTCGCCCCCTTGACCCCTTCGGGCATCCCTGCAATATAATTGATGAACTGCTGTGCGGTACGACCAGAAACACCGCCGTGGCGGATTTCCCAGCGGTTCGCGGCTTGCAGAAGCTCGTCCTCGGTGAGGGATAAGCCGTCGGGGAGACGCGCGGCGATGCCTTTCACGATGTCGTGGTACTGCTGGCGGTTCGGGCTGACGTAGCAGATGGCGCAGCCGAAACGCGCCGCCAGCGACAGCTTCTCTTCCATCGTGTCCGAACGGTGGATATCGCCGTTGTGTTCCATGTCGTCGCGGTCCTTCCAAGTCTCTTGGACGAGGTGGCGGCGGTTGGATGTCGCGACAATCAGCACATTCGCCGGGCGCGTCTCCACGCCGCCCTCAATGACTGCTTTCAGGAACTTGTACTCCACTTCGTGTTCCTCAAACGACAAATCGTCGATGAAAATCATGAAGCGGTAGTTGCGGTTCTTGATTTTCGCAATCACCTGCGATAAAAGCCCAAACTGGTGCTTGTAGATTTCAATCATCCGCAAGCCGCGGTCAGCGTATTCGTTCAGAATCGCTTTGACGGAGGTGGATTTGCCCGTGCCCGCGTCGCCGTAGAGCAGCACGTTGTTCGCCGCGCGCCCCGACACGAACGCTTCCGTGTTCTGCCGAAGCTCCTTCTTCTGCGGCTCATAGCCAATCAGGTCGGAGAGCAGGACAGAATCAATGTTGTTGATGGCGTTGAGCGTAAACGAGCCGTTTTCATCTTCCTGAATGCGGAATGCCCTGTTCAAGCCGAACATGCCCACGCCGCAGTCACGGTAGTGCGCCGTCACGAGGTCGAAAATCTCGTTCTCGTCCTTTGCGCCCGCGATGGCGGCGGACAGCGCCCGCACCTTTTCTGATACCGTGCGGTAGTACATCTGCGCCTTTTTCGGGATGGCGGTGTAATTCTCCAGCACGGTAAAGCAGTCGATGCCCAAATCCTGCTCGATGGGGGCGAAATCGAAGTCAAACAGGCGCTTGAAAACGGCAAAATCCGCCTTGGCGAAGTGGTTGACGCTGCCGTCGCTTGCGCCGACCCGCTCACAGGTCAGCGAGAAGCTGTTCTCGTTCATCATCAGCACGAACGTCAGGTAGTCGTGCCACAGATTGCAGTTGAAGCCGTAGCGCGTCGCTAAATCCAGCAGACGCTTGACCTGCTGATAAATGCGCGATACCAGCACCGGCTTTTCGCATTCGCCGTGCGCCCAGTCGGAGAAAATGCCGGACAGTTGGCGCAGGATGCTGTCCTCGCCCAGATTGGAGTAGAGCAGCAGCTGCGATACCTCTCGATACATAGATTATCCTCTTACAGGCGCGCAAGAATTGCGTCCGTCATTTCGGTGCAGGTCAGCGGCTGAATGTCCGACTGTCCGACGATATCCGCGGTGCGCAGCCCGTCGTTCAGGGCGGCATCCACCGCGCGCTCGATGCAGTCTGCCTCGTCCGCCATATCGAAGGCGTAGCGCAGCATCATGGCGGCGGAGAGAATGGTGGCAATCGGGTTTGCCTTGTTCTCCCCGGCAATATCCGGCGCAGAGCCGTGAATCGGCTCATACAGTCCGCGCTTCGTCGCGCCCAGAGACGCGCTCGGCAGCATCCCGATGGAGCCGGTAATCTGGCTCGCTTCGTCGGAGAGAATGTCGCCGAACATGTTGCTTGTCACGACGACATCGAACTGGCTCGGACGGCGGACAAGCTGCATGGCGGCGTTGTCCACCAGCATATCGCTGACGGTCACGTCCGGGTACTCCTGCGCAATCCGGTGCACCGTCTCGCGCCACAGCCGGGATGTTTCCAGCACGTTCGCCTTGTCGATGGAAATCACGTTCTTGCGGCGCTTGCGGGCGGCGTCAAACGCGGCGCGGGCAATGCGCTCAATCTCCATGACGCTGTACCGCTCGGTGTCGTAGGCTTCTGCGCCGTACTGTCCCTCGCGGCGGCCACGTTCGCCGAAGTAAATGCCGCCGGTCAGCTCGCGCACCATCATCAGGTCAAAGCCCTGTGCCACGATGTCTGAACGCAGGGGGCACTCGTCCTTCAAGGCGGGATACAGCTTCGCCGGGCGCAGGTTCGTGTACAGCCCCATGGCGGCGCGGATGCCGAGAAGCCCCTTTTCCGGGCGCAGATTCGCAGGTTGACTGTCCCACTTCGGGCCGCCGACCGCGCCAAGCAGCACGGAATCCGACGACAGGCAGCCGTCAATTGTCTCCTGCGGCAGGGGATTGCCCGTTTCGTCAATCGCCGCGCCGCCAATCAGATAGGGGGTGAAGGTGAACGTATGCCTGAACTTTTCCGCAACGGCTTCCAGCACTTTCACGGCGCTGTCCACGATTTCCGGGCCGATGCCGTCGCCGCGCAGCAGTGCAATGTGCTTTTCCATTTTATTCCGCCTCCATGTTCTGCTGACGTGCCTTCAAATAGGAGAGAAGCCCACCGTGCGCAATAATCTTCTGGATAAAGGGCGGGAAAGCCGTCGCGTGGTATGTTTTCCCGGTCGTTTCATCGGTGATGGTGCCGGTCGCAAAATCAACCGATACTTGGTCGCCGTTTGCAATCTCCGCCGCCGCTTTGGGGCATTCCAGAATCGGGAAGCCGATGTTGATGGCGTTGCGGTAGAAAATGCGCGCGAAGCTCGGCGCAATGACGCAGGAGACGCCGCACGCGCGGATGGCAATCGGCGCATGTTCGCGGGAGGAACCGCAGCCGAAGTTCGCGCCGCCGACGATGATGTCCCCCGGCTGCACCTTCTGCGCAAAGGTTGCGTCAATGTCCTCCATGCAGTGCTTCGCAAGCTCATCGGGCGAGGGGGCGTTCAGGTAGCGCGCGGGGATAATCACATCCGTATCCACGTTGTCGCCGTATTTGTAAACCTTGCCGCTGGGCATGTTACTGCGCCTCCTTTGCAATGTCGTTCGGGTCTGCGACGCAGCCCATGATTGCGGATGCCGCCGCAACCGCGGGGGATGCCAGAATCACTTCGCTCTTGACGTGTCCCATGCGCCCGACGAAATTGCGGTTCGTCGTCGCGACGGCGCGTTCGCCCTCGCACATGCAGCCCATATGTCCGCCGAGGCACGGGCCGCACGTCGGCGTGGACACGGCGCAGCCCGCTTCGATGAAGATTTCGGTCAAGCCTTCCTTGATGCATTCCAGTGACACCTGCTGCGTCGCCGGAATGACGATGCAGCGCACGCCGTCATGCACATGATGTCCCTTGAGGATTTCCGCCGCCTGCCGCAAATCGCTGATGCGCCCATTGGTGCAGCTGCCGATGACGACCTGCTGAATCGGCAGCCCCTTCACTTCGCTGACGACCTTGGTGTTGCTGGGCAGGTGCGGCAGGGAGACGGTCGGTTCAAGCGCGGAGAGGTCAATTTCCACCGTGCGCTCGTATTCCGCGTCGGGGTCGGCTTCATATGCCGTCCACGGACGGTCAACGCGCCCGAAAACGTACTCAACCGTCTTTTCGTCCACCGGGAAAATGCCGTTCTTGCCGCCTGCTTCAATCGCCATATTCGCAATCGTGAAGCGGTCATCCATGGTCAGGTTTTTTACGCCCTCACCCGTGAACTCGATGCTCTTGTACAGCGCACCGTCCACGCCAATCAGCCCAATCAGGTGGAGGATAACGTCCTTGCCGGAGACGTAGGGACGCATTTTGCCCGTCAGCACCACTTTGATGGCGCTTGGCACGCGGAACCAGTTTTCGCCCGATGCCATGCCCGCCGCCATATCGGTCGAGCCGACACCGGTCGAGAACGCGCCGAGCGCGCCGTAAGTGCAGGTGTGGCTGTCCGCGCCGATAATCAGTTCTCCCGGCGCGACGATGCCCTTTTCCGGCAGAAGCGCATGTTCAATGCCGACCTGCCCGACGTCGAAAAAGTGGGTAATCTGGAATCGGCGGGCGAAATCGCGCGCGGTCTTGCACAGCTGGGCGGACTTGATGTCCTTGCACGGCGTGTAGTGATCCAGCACGATGGCGATTTTATCCTTGTCGAACACGCGAGTGAAGCCGGCTTTGTCAAACACGCTGACGGCGACGGGGGTCGTTACGTCGTTGCCGAGCACGAGGTCGAGCTTTGCCTCAATCAGGTCGCCCGCTTTGACTTCGGGCAGCCCCGCGTGGGCGGCGAGGATTTTTTGCGTCATGGTCATTCCCATGGATTTACACTTCTCCCTTCGCGCGCCGCGCAGCATAGGCACGGAGCTTGTTCATGGCGCTGATGTAGGCGCGCACGGATGCTTCGACGATGTTGGTGTGCAGCCCGCGCCCGGAGAACGTGCGGTTGTCACAGCTGAGCTTGACCGACACGTCGCCCATGGTGTCCTTGCCGGGGGAAATCGAATTGATGCGGTAGAGGTCGAAGGAATGCTCGACGGGGCGGATAATCTGGTCAATCGCCTCAAACGCGGCGTCAACCGGACCGTCGCCGGAGCAGACGGCTTCAAACTGCTGCCCGTCCAGTTCCAGCCGGACGACGGAGGTCGAAGTCGTCATGTTGGATGTATGCACCGCGAACCACATCAGCTTGTAGCCGTCCACCTCAGCATTGTCGGTCGTGGTGGAGTGGGTGACGATGGCGAGAATGTCCTGATCGGTGACGTTCTTCTTCTTGTCGCAGAGGACTTTGAACTCCTCGAAGCAGCGCGCAAGCTCTTCGTCCGGCAGCTCGTACCCCATTTCCTTCAGCCGCGCGGCGAAAGCGTGCTTGCCGGAGTGCTTGCCCAGCACGATGTTGTCCATGCGGATGCCGACGGATTCGGGCGTGAGAATTTCGTAGGTCTTCTTGTTTGCCAAAACGCCGTGCTGATGGATGCCGCTTTCGTGCCGGAAGGCGTTGACGCCGACAATCGGCTTGGTCAGCGGCGCGCTCTGGCCGATGATGTTGTAGACGGTCTTGCTCGCGCGGGCGATTTGCGTCGTGTCGATGCGGCAGGGCGTGTCGCCGAAAATGTCCGGGCGTGTGCGCATCGCCATCACGACTTCCTCCATCGCGGTGTTGCCTGCGCGTTCGCCCAGCCCGTTGATGGTGCATTCAATCTGCCGTGCACCGCCCAAAACGCCCGCGAGGGAGTTCGCAACCGCCATGCCGAGGTCGTTGTGGCAGTGGACGGAAAATTCCACCTTGTCGCTGTTCTCCACGCCCGCCATCACGTCTTCAATCAGCTTGCGCATTTCGTCCGGCGTGGTATAGCCGACGGTGTCAGGCAGGTTGATGACGGTCGCGCCGTTCTTGACGGCGGCGTTGACGACCTGAATCAGGAAATCAGTATCCGAGCGGGTCGCGTCCTCGCAGGAGAACTCGATGTTGCTGGTGTACTGCTTGGCGTACTTGACCATTTCTGCCGTGCGCGCCAGCACCTGTTCGGGGGTCATTTTGAGCTTATACTCCATGTGGAGCGGCGACGTGGCGAGGAAAACGTGGATGCGCGGGTCAGCAGCATTTTTGACGGCTTCCCATGCGCAGTCAATGTCCTTCTGCGTTGCGCGGGCGAGGGAGGCGACGGAGCAGTCGCGCACCGTCTCCGCGATGGTCTTGACGCTCTCAAAGTCGCCGGGGGAGGAAATTGCGAAGCCGGCTTCGATGACATCCACCTTCAGGCGCTCCAGACACTTCGCTACCTCGATTTTTTCCTTCAGATTCATCGAGCAGCCGGGCGACTGTTCGCCGTCGCGCAGTGTCGTATCAAAAATCTTAATCTGATTCATGCGCGGAAAACCATCCTTTCAAACAGTGCGGGGACTGTAAATAGTGGAAATAACGAGTGATTATAATCAGCTTTATTCGAGAATTGCGCCCTTATCCGCAGAAGATACCAGCTTCGCGTAGCGCGCCAGATACCCCGTTTTCACCTTCGGTTCGGGGCAAACCCACGCTGCTTTCCGCTTTGCCAGCGTCTCCTCATCCACCTTCAATTCAATTGTGCACTTCGGAATATCAATCGCAATCCGGTCGCCTTCTTCCACCAGCGCAATCAGTCCGCCCGCGGCGGCTTCCGGGCTGATATGCCCAATTGACGCGCCGCGCGTCGCGCCGGAGAAACGCCCGTCAGTCAGCAGGGCGACGCTTTCGCCTAAGCCCATGCCGCAAATTGCGGAGGTCGGGTTCAGCATCTCGCGCATCCCCGGCCCACCCTTCGGGCCTTCGTAGCGAATCACAACCACGTCGCCCGGCACAATCTTCCGGGCGTAAATCGCGGCGATTGCGTCCTCTTCGCTGTCGAACACGCGCGCAGGACCTTCATGCACCATCATTTCCGGCGCAACGGCGCTTTGCTTGACGACGCAGCCGTCTTTTGCCAGATTGCCCTTCAAAACGGCAATGCCGCCGCTGGTAGAATACGGGTTGTCAACCGGGCGGATGATGCGCTCGTCGCGGTTGACGACGCCTTCGAGGTTCTCCGCCATGGTCTTGCCTGTGCAGGTCATCACCGACGTGTCGAGCAAGCCCTTCTTCGTCAGCTCCTTCATCACGGCGAGAACGCCGCCCGCGCGGTCGAGGTCTTCCATGAACGTATCACCCGCCGGCGCAAGGTGGCAGAGGTTCGGCGTGTGGGCGGAAATCTCGTTCGCGTGGTCAAGGTTGATGGTCACGCCTGCTTCGTGCGCGATGGCGGGCAGGTGGAGCATCGTGTTCGTGGAGCAGCCGAGCGCCATGTCAACGGTTTCAGCGTTGTTGAACGCGGCGGGGGTCATGATGTCGCGCGGGCGGATGTTCTTCTCCACCAGCGTCATAATCTGCATCCCGGCGTGCTTGGCGAGGCGCAGACGCGCGGAGTACGGCGCGGGAATCGTGCCGTTGCCCGGAAGCCCCATCCCCAGCGCTTCGGTCAGGCAGTTCATGGAGTTTGCAGTGTACATGCCAGAGCAGCTGCCGCAGGACGGGCAGGCGTTCTCCTCGTAGTTGCGGACGCCGTCGTCATCCAGCGTGCCTGCCTTGTATGCGCCGACTGCCTCGAACATGTGGCTCAGACAGGTGCGGCGACCGTCGGTCAGGTGTCCGGCGAGCATCGGGCCGCCCGAAACGAAGATGGTCGGGATGTTCAGCCGCGCCGCCGCCATCAGCAGCCCCGGCACGTTCTTATCGCAGTTGGGAATCATGACCAAGCCGTCGAACTGGTGGGCAATCGCCATGGCTTCAGTGGAATCAGCAATCAAATCGCGGGTGACGAGGGAGTACTTCATGCCGACGTGCCCCATGGCGATCCCGTCGCAGACGGCAATCGCGGGGAAGAGAATCGGCGTGCCGCCCGCCGCGCGGACGCCCGCTTTGACGGCTTCGGCGATTTTGTCCAGATTCATATGCCCGGGGACGATTTCATTATAGGAGGAAACGACGCCGATGAGCGGCTTGCGGATTTCCTCATCGGTCAGACCGAGGGCATAGAGCAGCGAGCGGTTGGGGGCGCGTTCCACGCCCTGCTTGATGTTTTCGGACAGCAAGGTAATTCCCTCCTGATGCTTATTGCTTCTATTTTCTGATTGGTGATGAAGCGCTTTTGCCGGGTCATGCCCCGGCGGGAGCGGCAGGGCAGCAGAAGGTTGGAAACACGCTTCTGCTGCCGGGATGTCAAGGACATCGAGGTTTGGTTGCAAAGTTGATTTCGCTGATGAAACTGGTCTTGACCGCGGCAACCAGAGGGCTTTGCGGTCGCCCTCTGGACTCCTTCGCATGTCGCCTCCCATGTTACAGTGTTGTATCGTGACTTGGATAAACACGCGGGCACTGTATGCAGATGCGACCAACTCAATCGCGCGAAAGGGTCAAGGGACGAAGTCCCTTGCAGGGTGCAGGGGCAGCGCCCCTGCCGGAGTCCAGAGGCAGAGCCTCTGGTGGGGTCAAGGGGCAACGCCCCTTGCGTCTCCCCTTAGTTGGACGCGTTGTCGAGGTTGGAGTCGTTCTTCCAGAGCATCTGCTCGCGCAGCTGCTTGCCGATGACTTCCATCGGGTGCTTGGCGAGGGCGTCGCGGTGGCTGTTGAAGAAGCAGCGGCCGTTCTTGTTTTCGGCAATCCACTTGCCTGCGAACGTGCCATCCTGAATGTCGTTCAGCACGGCCTTCATGTTCGCCTTGGTCTGCTCGTAGGGGAGGATGCGCGGGCCGGAGACGTACTCGCCGTATTCCGCGGTGTCGGAAATGGAGTAGTTCATCGCCGCCACGCCGCCCTTGTTGATAAGGTCAACAATCAGCTTCATCTCGTGAATGCACTCGAAGTAGGCGTTTTCGGGCTCGTAGCCGGCTTCCACCAGCGTCTCGAAGCCGCAGCGCATCAGCTCGACGATGCCGCCGCACAGGACAGCCTGCTCGCCGAACAGGTCGGTCTCGGTCTCGTCGTGCATGGTCGTTTCCATGATGCCCGCGCGCGCGCCGCCGATGCCCGCGATGTACGCCAGCGCGGTGTCAAGGCAGTGACCGGACGCATCCTGCTCGACCGCGACGAGGCACGGCACACCCTTGCCCACCACATAGGTGCTGCGGACAGTGTGGCCGGGGCCCTTCGGCGCTGCCATGAACACGTCCACGCCAGCCGGGGGAACGATCTGCTTATAGCGGATGTTGAAGCCGTGCGCGAAGGCAATCGCCTTGCCTTCGGTCAGGTAGGGGGCAATGTCCTGCTTGTACATGTCCGCCTGACGCTCATCGTTGATGAGAATCATGATGATATCCGCCTTCTGCGCGGCTTCCGGAACGGTCATCACGTCGAAGCCGTCCTTGACTGCCACGGGCCAGCTTTTGCCGCCCTTGCGCAGACCCACGATGACGTCCACGCCGGAATCGCGCAGGTTCAGCGCGTGGGCATGACCCTGCGAGCCGTAGCCGATGACGGCGACGGTCTTGCCGGTCAGCTTGTTCAGGTCACAATCCTTTTCATAGTACATTTTTGCCATAGTCGTATTCTCCTTTTACTTTGGTCTGTTCGTCAATGGTGAATTGCCCGCGTTCCAGTGCAACCATGCCGGTGCGCACCAGTTCGAGGATTCCAAACTCCCGAAGGAGATTCTGGATGGCTTCAGCCTTGCTCTCATCGCCAATGACAGCAAGGGTCAGCGACGCCACGGAGACGTCGATGATGGAGGCACGGAAGATGTTGGCAATCTGAATCACTTCGTTGCGCGTTTCGCTCGTGGCGGCGCTGACCTTAATCAGCACCAGTTCACGGCGGATTGCGTGTTCGGCGTTGAGCGTCTTGACGGAATGAACGCAAATCAGCTTCCGCAGCTGGGAAGAAATGAGGTGCGTCTGCTCTTCGCTGGCGAGGATTTCGATGGTGATGCGGGAGATAGCGGGATCGTCGGTCGTGCCGACGGCGAGGGACTCGATGTTGTAGCCCTTGCCGGAGAAAAGGCGCACTACGCGGGAAAGGACGCCCGCCTCGTTATCCACCAGAACGGCGAGGGTTTTGCGTGTCGGGGTGTTCATGGGGCTGCCTCCTTTCGTCAGTTGAGCATAAATTCGGTGATGTGACTGCCGCCGCCGACCATCGGGCGAACCTTCTCGTCGATGTCAATCATGCAGTCGATGATGTAGCCGTGACCGCACTGGAGTGCTTCCTGAATGGCTTCCTCCAGTTCCTGCTGGTTGCGCACGCGCCGACCGGAGAGCCCGTAGGCTTCCGCCAACTTGACGAAATCAGGCGCACGGTCAAGTGTTGTGGCTTCATAGTGCTTGTCGTAAATCAGCGTTTGCCACTGGCGAACCATGCCCAGCGTGCCGTTGTTGAATACGATGTTGATAATCGGCAGATTGTAATACTGCTCGGTTGCCAGCTCATTGCAGTTCATGCGGAAGCCGCCGTCGCCGGTGATGTGCAGGACGACCTTGTCCGGGTGAGAAACCTGCGCGCCGATGGCAGCGCCCAAGCCGAAGCCCATGGTGCCAAAGCCGCCGGAGGTGAGCAGCTGACCCGGATAATCGAAGTGGAAGTGCTGAATCGCCCACATCTGATGCTGACCCACGTCGGTAGAGACGATGGTATCCTGCGGCGTGAGCTTGGCGAGGGAGAAAAGCACCTGGCTGGGGGTGAGGTGGTCGTCCGCCTCGTCGTACTCCGTCTCCGTTTTGAAGGAGAAAACGTACTGCTTCCAGTCGTCATGCTTCATGCTTGGCACGCGCTCCAGCAGCAGTTCCAGTACGCGCCGCGCATCGCCGATGATGTGGTGGTCGGTCTGCACGTTCTTGTTGATTTCGCTGCGGTCAATGTCAATTTGGACGATTTTCGCGTTCTGGGCGAAGGTGGCGGGTTTGAGCGCCACACGGTCGGAGAAGCGGCAGCCGACGGCAATCAGCAGGTCGCATGCATCCACCGCCATGTTTGATGCTTGTGAGCCGTGCATACCGATCATGCCTGTCGTCAGCGGATTGCGCCCGCGGAAGCCGCCCGCGCCCATGACCGTGATGGCGACAGGAGAGTCGATGCGGTTTGCAAGCGCCTCGAATTCGTGGTGCGCCCGCGCGCGGACAACGCCGCCGCCGCAGATGAGCAGCGGCTTCTTCGATGCGGCAATCATTTCGACTAACTTGTCGATGTCGCGGTGGTCGGGTTCGGGCGCCTTGAAATTCTGGCTTGAACGCTTCATCAGCTTGCCCAAACGTCCGGACGTGCCGTGCGCCGAGCGGGGCAGCGGCTCGTAATCCGCCTTCTCCGCCGTCACGTTCTTCGGAATGTCAATCAGCACCGGGCCGGGGCGGCCGCTGCGGGCAATGGCGAAGGCTTCGCGCACCACGTCCGCCAGCTCATCCACCGAGCGCACCAGATAGTTGCACTTCGTAATCGGCATCGTGATGCCGGTGATGTCCACCTCTTGGAAGGAATCCTTGCCCAACAGGGACGTGCCGACGTTGCAGGTGATGCAGACAATCGGCGAGGAATCCATATACGCCGTGGCAATGCCGGTGACAAGGTTGGTGCAGCCGGGACCGGATGTGGCGAAGCATACGCCGACGCGCCCAGTCGAACGCGCGTAGCCGTCCGCCGCGTGACACGCGCCCTGCTCGTGCGCGGTCAGAATGTGCTTGATGCGCCCGTCCCCCTCATAGTTGTACAGCTCGTCGTATACATTCAGAATCGTGCCGCCGGGGTAGCCGAAAATGGTATCGACACCCTGTTCGACAAGGCATTCCATCAGAATCTTTGCGCCGGTACACTGCATGAAAGAACCTCCTTCGCTGTTTGAACGGCTTCATTGCCGCATAAGATTGATTCAGGTATATAGAAAAGCCTGCCGCCGAGAAGTTTGGCAGCAGGCTTTGCAAGAACTTGTCCATCCATGATGCGGAAATCCCATGCGCCTTTGCAGGGTTCAGGAAAGTCCATCAGCGGGCTTGGCAATACTGGCAAGGCAGTGCGTAACTTTCAGCGCGGAGAGACGGCTTCGTAATCATAAGTCGTACCAGCAGGCTAATCAGCAGCGCAATCAGAACCAGTAGTGCCAATACAGCATTCATGGTAACAAGCTCCATCCTTTCGTTTCGTTCCACCAAAATTGTAGCACAGAAATCGGGTCATGTCAATGTTTTTTCAATGTACTTCCAAATTCGATATTCTTCGTCTGTGAAAAGCTCGAAAAAGCGGGAAAAATCATGCGGTACAGGAATTCTATGAAATCATCAAATAATGATGAAAACAGAACTAAAACTTGTGGAAAATCCATCCGGTTTCCGAAAATATGGCATATGCTGTAAATTCGGATTCATCCGAACAATTTGCGCGGAAAGGGGAAAATCCTACGCCAATATGTCAAGGGAGAGAACACAGACCCCGTCTGTTTTCATCGCCTGCTTGTCGCCTACACAGAGGCGAACTCCAGTGCAAAAGCACAATTTTGTAGAAAAAGCATATTGACAAATACCCTCATGGGGTATATAATCTACATACCCCATGAGGGTATCTTATCACAGGAGGAATCAGTCCATGGATTGCTGCAATCATCAGTGTGAAGCCTGCCATAAGCATAAAGAGCGAACGCCGGAGGAAATGAAAGCCCTCATCAACCGCCTGAACCGCATCGAGGGGCAGGTGCGCGGCATCCGCGGCATGGTGGAGAACAGCGCGTACTGCCCGGATATTCTCACGCAGGTCGCCGCAACGTCCGCCGCCCTCAACGCGTTCACCAAGGAGCTGCTTGCCAGCCATATCCGCACCTGCGTGGCGGAGGATATTCGCGCTGGGCATGATGAAGCCATCGACGAGCTGGTGCAGACGCTGCAAAAGCTGATGAAATGATAGAACCAAAGGAGTGATATATGGAATGAAGCAATATTGTGTCACCGGCATGTCCTGCGCAGCGTGTGCGGCGCGGGTGGAGAAGGCGGTCAGCGTCGTGCCGGGCGTGACGAGCGTCTCCGTCAGCCTGCTGACGAACGGCATGGGCGTCGAAGGCACGGCGGCGGACGGCGAAATCATCCGCGCAGTGCAGGAAGCGGGCTATGGCGCGAGCGTCAAGGACACGGAAAGTAAGCAGAGCGCATCCGCCGCAGAGGAAGCCCTCGAAGACCACGAAACCCCGAAGCTCAAACGCCGCCTGTGCTGGTCGCTGGGCTTCCTGATTGTGCTGATGTACTTCTCCATGGGTCACATGATGTGGGGCTGGCCGCTGCCCGCGTGGTTCGACGGCAACCACGTCGCCATAGGGCTGACGCAGATGCTCCTGACCATCATCATCATGGTCATCAACCAGAAGTTCTTTATCAGCGGCTTCAAGGCGCTATGGCACCGCAGCCCGAATATGGACACGCTCGTCGCGCTTGGCGCAACGGCATCCTTCCTGTACAGCACCTATGCGCTTTTCGCCATGACCGACGCGCAGCTGCACGGGAATATGGATGCCGTCATGGGCTACATGCACGAATTTTATTTTGAGTCCGCCGCGATGATTCTGACGCTTATCACGGTGGGCAAGATGCTCGAAGCGCGCAGCAAGGGCAAGACGACCGACGCGCTGAAATCCCTGATGAAGCTCGCACCCAAGACGGCGAACGTCCTCCGCGATGGGCAGGAAGTCTCCCTGCCGATTGAGCAGGTGCGGAAGGGCGATGTGTTCATCGTGCGTCCGGGCGAAAGCATTCCGGTGGACGGGCGCGTGCTGGACGGCATGAGCGCGGTCAACGAATCGGCGCTGACGGGCGAGAGCGTCCCGGTGGATAAGGCAGCGGGCGACAATGTGTCGGCGGCGACGGTCAATCAGTCCGGCTTCCTGCGCTGTGAGGCGACCCGCGTGGGCGAGGATACGACGCTGAGCCAGATTATTCGCATGGTGTCCGACGCGGCGGCGACGAAAGCGCCGATTGCCAAGGTTGCGGACAAGGTGTCCGGCGTGTTCGTCCCGGTTGTGATTTCCATCGCCGTGGTGACGATGATTGTCTGGCTGCTGCTTGGCGCGCCGTTCGGGGATGCGCTGTCCCGCGCGATTGCGGTGCTGGTCATCAGCTGCCCATGCGCGCTGGGGCTGGCGACACCCGTCGCGATTATGGTCGGCAACGGCGTGGGCGCAAAGAATGGCATCCTGTTTAAGACGGCGGCTTCGCTGGAGGAGACCGGCAAGGTGCAGATTGTCGCGCTGGACAAAACCGGCACGATTACGACCGGTCAGATGCGCGTGACGGATGTGCTTCCGGCGGACGGCATTGGCGAAAACGAATTGCTGGATGTGGCGCTGTCGCTGGAAACACCCTCGGAGCATCCGCTGGCGAAAGCGGTTGTGCAGTATGCGGCAGAGCAGGGGAGAAAGGCACAGAATGTGTCGGATTTCGCTGCGCTGCCCGGCAACGGTCTGACGGCGAAACGCGATGGTGCGGTGCTCCTTGGCGGCAGCGTGAAGTACATGCAGGGGCAGTGCAAGGTGCCGGAATCGCTGCTTGCGGCGGCGGAAAAGCTCTCTGGCGAGGGCAAAACGCCCCTGTTGTTCAGCCGCGACGGCGCGATTCTGGGAATGATGGCGGTCGCGGACACGGTGAAGGACGACAGCCCCGAAGCAGTCGCGGAACTGCGCAAAATGGGCATCCGCGTCGTGATGATTACGGGCGACAATCCGCGCACGGCACAGGCGGTCGGGCAGGCGGCAGGCGTTGACCAAGTGGTCGCGGGCGTTCTGCCGGACGGCAAGGCGGACGTCGTGCGCCGCTTGCAGAAGGTCGGGCGCGTCGCGATGGTCGGCGACGGCATCAACGACGCCCCGGCGCTCACCTGCGCGGATGTGGGCATTGCCATCGGCGCAGGGACGGACATTGCCATGGACGCAGCGGATGTCGTCCTGATGAACAGCCGCCTCTCCGACGTTCCCGCGGCGATTCGCCTCTCCCGCGCGACGCTGCGCAACATCCACGAGAACCTCTTCTGGGCGTTCTGCTACAATGTCATCGGCATTCCGCTGGCGGCGGGCGTGTTCATCAGCCTGCTGGGCTGGAAATTGAACCCGATGTTCGGCGCGGCGGCGATGAGCCTGAGCAGCTTCTGCGTGGTGTCGAACGCGCTGCGGCTGAACCTCTTCCGCCTGCGCGACGGCCGGCATGACCGCGCCCTGCACCCGGTGACGCTGCCCAACATAGCCGCCCAGCCCGGCGCGAAGGTGCTGACGATGCGCATTGATGGCATGATGTGCGCCCACTGCGAGGCACGCGTGAAGGCGGCGCTGGAAGCGGTGGATGGCGTGCAGAGCGCGGCGGCAAGCCACGAAGCGGGTACGGCGGTCGTGACGCTGAAAGCCGATGCGGATGAAAACGCCCTGAAGCCCCTGCTCAAAGCGGTGGTCGAAGAAAACGACTATGAGGTCAAGGGGTTCGACAAGTAATTTCATAGCATTTCCCCCTTCATGCCTCATGCGGAGACGTGAAGGGGGATTTTTTGCACGAATTATCCACAGAAAGTGCATAACCTTGTGGATAACCATGTGCAAAAGCGGTGGATAACATCGGATCAATCCCTTTTTAATTGCAGCAGTTGTAAAATTCCTCCCCTCCATTGACATATCACGGAAACAATGATAAAATAAACGCAATCGAGAGCGGCGTTCGAGAGAAAAAACATGCCGCAAAATACACGGGGAAAATCCCCAAATAAGGAGAAAAGGCACATGAAACGGTTGACTTCCTTGGTTCTGGCGCTGTTGCTGGCGCTGACGATGATGGTGGGTGCGTTCGCGGAAACGGCGGATGTGACCGGCGAATGGTATGGCGAGCTGCTTGGCATTCAGGTGACGCTGACCATCAACGCTGACGGCACCTACAAGATGGACATTGCGGGCATGGATTCGGAGGAAGGCGTCTGGGAAAAGAATGAGGACGGCAACCTCGTGATGGACAAGGGAACGGAAGGCGAAGGGCTTGTGACCGTGACCGAAACGGGCCTGAGCACCGAGCAGGATGGCATGAAGATTGACTTCACCCGTGAAGCGCCTGCCGAGGACGAAGAGCTGACCATCAGCACGGAGACGACGGAAGAAGAACTGCAAGGCAAGTGGCAGGCGACGAGCGTCATCATGAACGGCATGAGCGTGCCGATGAGCATGGTGGGTCAGGAGTGCATCATTGAAGTGAAGGACAGCAAGCTGTATCTGCTGAATCTGGTTGGTCAGACGGCGCTGGCGGAGATTCCGATTCCGATGACGTTTGTGGATGGCATCCTCACTGTGACGCTGCCGGTGGACAAGAACACGACGCAGATGTTCGGCGTGGCGAAGCTGACGGACGGCACGTTGCTGTTTGAACTTGTGCAGGGCGACACCACAATGGACTTCCTGATGGAAGCTGTTACGGAGGAAGCAGAACCTGCTGCGGCGGAATAAAATAATATCCAAATCATAACCACCATTGGGGCGGAGGACGGGAACGTCTTCCGCCCTTGCGCGTTTTTGGGAGGAAATTGTTATACCTTTGATGCTATTGTTGCACGAAAACATGTATGAACTGGTAGAAGAAAGGAGCAACGAATGACGAAGAGACTGACGAGCGTTTTCCTTGCCCTCCTGATGCTGAACTTATTTTCCGCGGCGCATTCTCATTTGGAAATAGTATCATCATGAAGGAATCGGACAACAATCAATAATTATCGTCGGACAGTACGAATCGGTGTTCCGGATTTTTTGCGGAAAATGCAATTTCCGCGCAACCGATTCCGCCTGCCGCGCGTCTAATGGGTGAAGCGCTTCCGGAGGCGTGGAATTCGTTTATAGACAGGATAGAACGAAAGGAGTCAATATCATGAAGAAAGTCTTGTGCGCATGTTTGGCGATGCTGGTACTGCTCTGCGGCGCGGCAATGGCGGAGCATTTCCGCTGTGAGCTGCCGGAAGGGGCGTGGCTGGGCGATACAACGCCCCTGCGCGAGGGAGATGCGCTGCTGCTTGCGGGCGGCAAGGCACTCTACCGTGTGTCGCTGGCGGACGGCAGCGCGGAGAAGCTGGCGGATATGCCGGATAATGTGATGCACCCGGTGCTGCGGCGCGACGCGGAAGGGCAGCTGACGCTAACCGGCATCGGGTACGATGCTGACTGGAACGAACTGCTCGTGACGTACACACTGAATGCGGACAACGCGTGGGAACTGACGTCGCGCTGGGATGTGCGCGAAGCGTTGGATGACGAAAACGCGGGTGTCGGCGATTTGCTGGTGTCCGACAAGGCAATCTACCTTACCCTGCGTGTGGAGGGTAAGCCGCAGCAGCTGATTTACGAGAATCTGGAAACGAGCGAAGTGCGGCAAATCGGCAGTTTCGCCGATGAAGAGTGGAGCGAGGTGAAGCTGTTCCTCCGCGGCGATACGCTCTGCAATCCCGAAGGAGACTATGACAAGCAGATGCTGACGCTGCACACCTTTGACCCGGCGACGGGCAAAGTCGACAAAGAAACGTACACGTCGGAGAATGTGCCGCTTTGGACGGCGGACGATTTGCGCTATGTGAACGGGCGCTATTACGCCCTGATGTATGACGACAATGTGCGCGGGCTGTACAGCGGCGAAACGCTGGAAACCATGACGTGCATCGCGTCGCCGCTGACGACAATGGACAGCATCCTGCTGGTGACGGATGATGACGTACTGCTCGCCAACGGTACGCTGCTGATGAGCAGCCGTATTGTCTCCGAGACATCCGTGACGCTTGTCCTGAGCCAGACGGAAGCGCACAACGCGGCTGACTACATGCTGCAGAACGGCGTTACCTTCCGCAGCGTCTATGATCTGACGACCGCCGATATCCTCAACACGAAAAACAGCGATGTGGATATCCTCTGCATCACGCCGTTTGATACGGTGAGTTTGAAGCTGCTGAAAACCAAGGGCTACTTCACCGATCTGAGCAGCAGTGCAATCCTCTCCAAGCAGGTCAGCCGCCTCTATCCCGGCTTGCAGAAGGGTCTCACGACCGACGACGGCAAAATTATCGGCTGGTATGAGACGGTTGAAACCTATCTGCCTGACGCGGCAATGGATGTGCTGGAGCAGAACGGCATGACTTTTGCGAATACGCTGCTGGAGATGTTCCAGCAAATCACCCAATTGGCGGATGAGGGCGTTTTCGCGGATGAAGGCATGGCACCCCTCGGCTACCCCGGTTACAGTCGCTTGAATATGCTGAACATGAGTATCGAGCGCTACCTGAACGAGCAGCAGCTGCTCGGCAATCGCATCACGCTGAATAACGCCGAATTGCAGGAACTGCTGACCTACATCGTGGCGAACGTCCCGGAGGATGAAGACGCTTTCCCGCAGAATGAGGACGGGTATTCGCTCTACGAAATGGACGTCTCCATGCCTATCACGACGGATTGCCACATGCCGATGAAGGTCGGCGAATCGTCGCCCGCCGCGATTCCGGCATCGGTCTATGTGCTGGTGGTGAACCCGTACTCCCAGCACAAGGAGGAAGCCATCCGCTATCTGGAATACTGCGCGCAGAACGTCTACGATGAAACGCAGTACCGCATCTTCGCGGACATGACCGAACCGCTGGTGAACACCTATCAGCTGGAGCGGATTGCGGAGATGGAAAGCCAAATCGCCGCGATGGAAGCGCAGGAGCAGACGGCGGAAGTCAAAGAGCAGCTGTCGGAGCTTCGCGCAAGCAAGGCGGAAGCGGAGAAGTACCGCTACACGATTGATACGGAGGACATTGCCGCGTGGAAGCAGGTTGCGGGGAATATCGTCGTGCCGGAGGAGAATTATTTCACGGCGGATTTAAAGAAATTGGTGGAGCGCCTGTCGACGGGGAATTTGACGGTGGAGGCGTTTACGCAGGAAGCGAACCGCTACTTTGAGATGGTTTATCAGGAGCGTGGTGAATAAGGACGGGAGAAAGGGAAAATATCCGAAAATCGCATAAAAGCGTCAGAATGTACGCCAAACTTGTAAATTCTGCATCCGCCCCCTTGCCTGTCTGCCAAAGGAATGGTATAATGAGAAACGGAAACTGTTTCGACAGGGGAGGATAACAGATGAAACGTCTGATGGCCCTTTTGCTGATGCTGTGCATTGCGCTGACCGGGATGGCGCTGGCGGAAGATGAGCTGTATGAGGAAGTGGACGACTCGGAGTTCAACGAGGATGCAGTTGTTCCGGTAGTAGGAGCTGTGTATCCGGATAAAGTGCTGTCGGATTTTGACAGCAATTCTCCGGCGCTCTATACTGCCCGCATGACCGCGTATACCAGCGGCTATGTGGAACGTGATATTGAAAGCGAGCGCGTTTTCCGCGTGGGTGACGCATCCGCGCGCGGCGAAGTGCTGTATATTGACCCGACGTGGGTCATCATGCGCTATCAGGGGAACCTTGCGTATGTCAAGCGCCGCCGCCTTTTCCGCGTGACGCCGGTGGATGAAACCACAACGCCGCCTTATGGTGTGCAAAAGCACGCTTATGTCGCCAAGACCGCCGCGACCTGTTACGTCCGCAAGTCCATGAGCGATCAGGACGAAAGCTGGGTGGTGCTGAATCCCGGCACGACGATTTCCATCTGGTGCATGTATGACGGCTGGGCGGTCGTCAACTATATGCGCAGCTATGGCTATATCAATCTTGAGCAGCTGACGGACTTGACGCCGGTGTCCCCGACGGATAATCCCCTGCGCGAGGATACCCCGATTGCGGCGTACACCTCGTATTATAAGATGGTGGACACGGAAAAAAACCATAACCGCATCCACAACATCGCCCGCGGAAGCGAGTTGATTTCCGGAATCTACCAACCGGGGGACATTTTCGACGGCAACAAAATCATGGGGCCGTATAACAAGGCGAAGGGCTACCTGATTGCGGGCACGCTGTCCGACGGCTCGGCTTCCAGCGGCTACGGCGGCGGCACTTGTCAGGTGTCTTCGACGCTGTATAATGCGCTGCTTCAGCTGCCAGGGATTAACATCCTCTATCGCCGCGCACATGGCGAGGACTGCGCGCCGTACCTGCCGCACGGTGTGGACGCGGCGGTCGGCAACAAAACGCAGAACCTTCGCTGGCGCAACGACTACGACTTCCCGATTCGCGTCGAAGCGCACACCAGCGGCGACGGCGCGCTGTGTATGCTGATTTACCGGGTGTATGACGAGAAATGAGGCAATATACACGCAAAGGGGCGAGCAATCGCCTCTTTTTTGATGAAATTGGATGGGAAAAGCGGGAAATCCGGCGATGCAGCAGGAATTTCGCTCGTCAAGGTCGAATATTAACTTGTTACCTCTTCCGCTTGAAAGGAGAAATCACCCGATGAAACGCTTGCTGTCGCTGATGCTGACCCTGCTGCTGACGGCAGGGCTGCTGCTGCCCTGCGCGAAGGCGGAGGACACGGTGCTTGAACCGCTCTGGCATGTGCCGGACTATGTGCAGTGGCTGCTGGACGTGGCGCGCGGCGAAATCGGATACAAGGAAGGGCCGCACGGGTACTCCAAGTACGGCGAATGGGCGGGGGATGCCTACGCGCAGTGGTGCGCTGAGTTCCTCTGCTGGTGTGTCGATCAGGTGGATCAGCAGCACGGCACGGAACTGCTCCGCAATGTCTACCCCATGTATTCCGGGCAGAACGTCGGGCGCGACTGGTTCATCCGGCAGGGGCGGTATGTCACCCGCAACGGAAATCTGGCGAACTGGGGATACCAGTGGATGAAGGACGACGACACCTACATCACCACCGGAACGTACATCCCGCAGCCCGGCGACTGGGTGTTCTTCACTTGGACGAGCAGCACGGACACCGACCACGTCGCCATGGTGGAATACTGCTCACAGGACGCAATGGGGAACATCACTGTGCACGTCATCGAGGGAAACACACCCGTTGCGGTTAAGCGCGCGGAGTACGCCTTGACCTACAACCGGATTCTGGGTTACGGCACGGTGCATGACGTCGCCGACTGGACGATGCGCAGCGGCAACAGTGGGCAGAAGGTGCGCGAATTACAGGAGAAGCTGTCGTATCTGGGCTATCTGGCGGAGGACAAGGTGGACGGCGTCTATGGTGCGGCGACGGTGGAAGCCGTGAAGGCGTATCAGGGCAAGAAAGGCTTGAAAACGCTGGGCATCGCGAACATCGACACGCAGAAAGCGCTGAACGACGAGTACCGCCTGCGCCTCTACACCGACCCCAATGCTTGGGCGGGGGTCGTGGATGACAACGAGGAAGATGACGATTTGGACTGGTAAGGGCAGAAAGTGCTTTTGACGACCGCTTTCCCCAGTGAAAGGAGAATACATAGATGGATCCGATTTATGTCTGCGGACACCGCAATCCCGATACCGATTCCGTGGTGTCAGCCATGGCGTTTGCGGCGCTGCATAATGCGCTGGGCGACAATGCCTATGTCGCCGCCATGCAGGGCGCACCGAACGACGAGACACAGTTCCTGCTCGACCGCTTCGGCTTTCAGGCGCCGACGCTGCTCACCAATGTCCGCACACAGGTGCGCGATATTGACTACGACCGTCCGCCGACGCTCGGCACAAGTGTCCCGATCAGTCACGCGTGGGCAGTGCTGCGTGAGGATGAAAATCTGTCTGCGGTGCCGGTCACGAACGAGGATGGCACGCTCTACGGGATGCTGACCGCGGGCGGCATTGCCGAAAAGGACATGGAGAGCATCACGAAGCCCGAAGTCCGCGACGTGCCGATTTTCAACCTTCTGTCCGCGCTCGAAGGGCATATCATCAACAACGAAGAGGATACGTTCGACACCATTTCCGGCGAAGTCGTGATTGCCCTGCCGACACCTGGCGAGTGCCTGAAGGGCGTCAACAGCGGCAGCATCGTCATCTGCGGGCAGCAGAAGGACGTGGTGGACAAGGCACTGGAAATCGGTGCATCGTGCGTCATTATCTGCCAAGGCTCACTGTCGGAAAAGTATCTCGGTCTGTCCAGCAAGACGTGCATTATCGCCACGCCCTGCGACGCTTACCGCGCGGCGCGCATGATTTATCAGGCAATTCCCGTGCAGCGCATTGCCCAGCATACGGGGGTCGTGCTGTTTCACCTCAACGACTTCATCGACGACGTGCGCGAGACGGTGCTGCAAAGCCGCTACCGCTCCTATCCCGTGCTGGACGAGAACGAGAAGGTCGTCGGCACGCTGAGCCGCTATCATCTGCTGCGGCCGCGGCGCAAGCGCGTTGTGCTGGTTGATCACAACGAGAAGAGCCAGTCCATCCCCGGTCTGGAACAGGCGGATATTATCGCGATTATCGACCATCACCGGCTGGCGGATATTCAGACGGGCGCGCCGGTGTTCATGCGCAATGAGCCCGTTGGCTCGACAACGACGATTGTCGCGACGATGTTCCAAGAACGCGGCCTGCAGCCCTCTGAGAAGATGGCAGGGCTGATGGCAGCGGCGATTTTGTCCGATACGGTCATGTTCAAGTCTCCGACGTGCACGCCGCGCGACCGCCGCATGGCTGACCGTCTGGCGCGAATCGCAGGGATTGATTTGGAGACGCTCGGCCGCGAGATGTTCTCCGCCGGCAGCGGCGCGGACAAGCCCGTTGAACAGCTGCTGAATACCGACTTCAAGGAGTTCCACATCGCGGGGCACAACCTCGGCATCTGCCAGATTACTTGCCTTGACACTGACCGAATGCTGGAGCGTTTGCCGGAAATTCTGCCCGAAATGCAGAAAATCAAGGACAATAAGGGCTACGATATGTTCCTTATGATGCTGACCGACGTCTTGCGCTGCGGCACGGAGTTAGTTTTCCTTGGCGGCGACGACGCGGTGCGGCAGGCGTTTAACCTCAATGAGGACACCTCCAGTCACCATGTGTGGCTTCCGAAAGTTGTAAGCCGGAAAAAGCAGATTGTTCCGGCGCTGGCGTTGCTATGGGGCTGATGCGGCGGCTGGCGGCGGCAGCGCTGGCGGCGGTGCTCCTGCTGTCCACGGCGCTGGGCGAACGCGTCACGTTCCGCCTGAGCGCGGACATCGACCCCGTGCAGTACCCCGCACAGGAGCGCAAGCTGGCGCAGGGGCTGAAATCGCTCTTCCGCCTGCTGACGGTGGAGGGCGACGTGGTGGCGTCGGATGGCAGCTTTGACGCGCGCATTGACCTTGGCCTGACGAATGCGCCGGAAAAAACCGCGACCCGCATCCGCTTCTTCGGTCTGGACAGCCACTGGGGGATTCAGGCGACTGACCTTGGCGGCGAAACGCTGATGGTCAATCAGCTGGCGTGGCTGGAATTTGCCATCAAGGCGTACAATCACCTCGACTTGCCCTTGCAGCGGGTGTTCCTGTGGCTGTCCCCCTATGCGCACACCAGCGCATGGGCGGGTCTCCGACAGGCGATTGCCGATTTGGCGGCACAGGAAAACGATGGTCGGCTGGAAAACACGGCGCTGATAACCTGCGCAGAAGAAATCGCCCGCCTGTCCGAAGATGACAGGACACTGTATTATTATATTGAAGCGTTCGGCTTGGAAAGCGGTGCGGATGCGAATATTTTTGACGCGCTGGCAACCTTGCCGGAGTACGTCGAAGCGAACTTCCCGGATGGCTTGAGCATCGAACACACTGAAAACGGCGTCAGCTGGCAAAACGGCGAGGAAACCGTCTTTTCGTACGCGGATGCGGACGGCACGCAGGTTGTTTCGCTGCATTTGCCTGATTTGGTGGACTTTTCCGCGACGCTCCGCCGGGATGCGCTGCTCTTCACAGGTGCGCTCTCCCTGCAATCGGACGTGCTGAATGCGCAGGTTTCGTTCTCCCTGCCTGTAAGCTATCCCGTCACGCTGCCGTTCTACGCGCAAATCGACGCGGACGGCATGATGACGGGCGACGACGGCATCCACCTTGCCTTTGAGGGCGAGGCGCAGGGCGACACCGTCATCATCCGCCGGATTCAGCCCGACCATAGCGCCACGATGATGACGCTGACGGTCAAGGTGATTCAGGTGGCGGAGGGCACGGTGAAGTATGCGCCGGAGGATGTGCAGGGCACGAATGTACTGTCGGTGGATGGCCCGGCATTGGCGGAGCTGATGGGGCGGATTGGAAAGCCGATGGTGCGGAAGGTGACGCAGTGGCTTGCGGCACTTCCGGCGAAACTTGTGCAGGGCGCAATGGACGCGATGGAGGATAGTGGCTTGCTGGGAACGCTGACAGATGCGATTCTCAACGGCGAAGCAGGGGAGTATTAGGGCACCACCGCACAATTCGGCGGCGCGTCTGGCGATGTCTTTTCCGCCATC